>ENA-UOTZ01000188-UOTZ01000188.1-compost-metagenome-genome-assembly--contig:-NODE-188-length-51607-cov-12.389055_pt1 | contig 51607 bp, 26 predicted proteins | sample MGYA00238144_ERZ746983 | MGnify/ENA primary metagenome ERZ746983 (study PRJEB28759, sample SAMN06268863) | compost metagenome | isolation source: single cell | place: USA: California, Emeryville, Joint...
AGTAAATACACTTTGAAAATCATTCAAGTAATTATTACCGTCTATATCAAAGTTGAGCGTAGAAGACGGAGAGCATGCTGGTGGGTCACAGGTGTGAGTTATCATATTCGCGGTTGCCCATAGAGGACAATTCATCACGCAGGCATTTTCACAGAGATAGTAAGGGTGTGAGCAACTTGTACATGAAGTAGTGTTCGTTGGGTCGCAAGTGTTGCAAGTACTCGCACAAGCTGTTAATATTAATAAATAGCGGCTCTGAAACAAGTCATTACTTATACAACTTCCATCAATTAATATTGCTGGACTCTTACAACTGAGGCAATCACCAGGGGAACTGCCATTACAGGTGGAGCAAGAGCCGTCACACACTATTCTCAATATCAGATAATAACTATGCCATGAAATATACTCTCGCATCGACCGTTGGTAAGATAGGCATTAGAGTAACATGTGAAACATTCAGAACTATCACATGTTGTGCATGGAGGGGCGCAACCTAGCATAGTAAAATTAATTGTGTTGGAGAGAAAAAAAGAAATATTTTACTTTGACATTGTCCATCATTGTCCAAATACTTCCCCTCGTCGCAACTCAAGCAATTGTTTGGAGCCGGTCCATCGCAGGTTAAGCAAGAGCTATGGCAAACTATTTTACCAAAAAAATCATTAACACATGAAAAGATTTGTGATGGGAAATTAATTACTGATGCATTGACCTGATACTAGCACTCTCAGTGGACTGCAGCTTGTACATTCATTAGAAGAAGGGCCGATGCAAGTTGCACAATTAATATCACAAACTTGATTGAAAATATTAATATTTTCATAATGATTCGATGAATGATTAGGATATTACTGATGCATTCACCCTGGGATAAAACACGAGGAGGGAAACAACTTGTACATTGATTAAAATTCGGACCGCTGCAATTTTCACATGTTTCATAACAATCTATCATAAAAAAATGATTTATATTGAATGAAGCATTTATTCGATCTCCAATACCAACACAAGAGCCTAAAGAAAGGAACTTGTTTGATCCGCAGCTCGTGCAATCGTTGGCATTAGGGCCATCACAGGATGCGCAGGAGCTGTGGCAAGTTGTACTTTGGGCTAATAAAATTAGTATAAATTTTATTTTCAGGTTGTTTACTTATACACGAGCCAGTATCAGTATCTAGCACCTTGGGAGATCGGCAACTCAGGCACTCATATGCAGTAGGTCCTTCGCACGTTAAGCAGGTAGAGTGACAACCTAAATGAATAACCCATAGTTACGTCGTACAGATGATGTCTAGAGTACTTTCAACTGGGTTGCCTGGGAGACACCATACCATTGCAAAGAGGCATGCGATTATCGAAAAAGAGAGATACATAAGTTCTTTCAGATTAGTCTTTTTATTATAAAACACATTGAAACCGATTGGATGAGAATTTAATATATACTAATTTGGGAATTATAACAGGATTTGTGATTGTAGCTTTAACGGATGAGATCAGAATGATAAACATAAATACTGAAAAGTAAATATCATGAAGTTGATAACGTGTACAGAATGTGAAATAAGCATCTTCAACCATTGAGGTCTTCTGAGGCAGTCTTATTGATAGAGCTTACTCACCTACTACCACAAGAGCAGCCCGTTGTTCCTTCTCCAGCCATATTGTCGACTCCCTATTGGATATATGCAAAGAGGAGAATAAAATTCTTCATTTTGCGAGGAGAGGTCCTTAAGTATTTTGTTGAGTTTCTGATCAAGCTTTCATAAGTATGAGAAATAATGTCCAAGGAAGACTTTCTAATGAGGTAACTTATAGCGGCAGAGGATTCTCGCTGGGAGAAGTGAGAATACAAAAAGGACCCCTTTCCCCTTTAGAAATACTGGACAAGGAGAAGAGAGTCTTTTTATCAATCATTTGCTCCTCTTAGTATCATAATTCATTCCGCAAATGTGAATTGAAATCTAAACAAACTGATCTGAAATTTTATACCAGTCTCAGCCTCTCTTCGTTGATCTCTGCATTCTCTCTGTCTGAACTTCAAGAGTTGATGACGCACGAAATGAAGATTCTAATAAAACTGCATGAGAAATATATCCAGAAGAAACATCATCTGTCTCAGAAATATTACCTCCTAGTTCAATTGTTGGTGGTCTCTTTCTCTCGTTACATGCCTAGTTTTTAGAGAAACTTGTTTCATTTATCAAATAAATTGCGAGAGAAGAGTTCTTTTTGCGCTTATTTGTTAGCATTTACTTCTCGTTAAGTTCCGCAAGGATGAAATTTGTAAAAAATGCCTCAAACCACACGCATGTCTGTGAGATTTGGTTAAACGAAACACGCCGCCTCTATTTTATTATTTTTTTTCTCTCTCAGCGAGACCTCAGACATAAAATTCTCAAAGGAGCACTCTTGAGAAAAAGCGGTAATTTCAAAAGATCGTTTTTCTTCGTTTTAGAAACTCAAGAAAGCCATAAGAATTATCATAGAGAAGAACATAATAACTTCAATGTCTTGGTCTATAATCTCTCAGCTTAGAGATAGCAAATGAGAAAAAAACTCAAAGGTAGCTCAAAATTTCGAGTTTCTTTCATCAGCTTGAAACTTGGTTGATCTCAACACTTGAATCTCATTACTTTTGCAACTCTCAACCAACTAAATCGAATCCAGGTGCTAATGAACACAATGGATATGGGCGATAAACCACGATATCATTTTAGCAGGCCATGAACTATTTCTGATTTTGTAAAATTTAACTTATATCAGATTTGATTATAAATCCTGAATGAATTAATTATAATACATGCTTCAAAATACAAATTCAGATTGGGAAAATATAAGGAAAGAGCGAGGTACTAAAGGTATGCACCAAACACTAAAGTCTGCGAGAACAGAGATTCATTATTCTAATTTGTTGGCGACGCTGCTAATCCTTGCGATAATGATGATCCATGCGATAATTTAGAATTTTGGATGAAGCAGATTACTCGATTTGCAAAAGAAATGTGACCCAAAAGATTCTGTTGTCAGCCATAATGAAGGCAAAGCGTTGGCAAGATCTGATGGTTTAGAATTCTTTAAATTCAAAGAAGTAGAACTTGCTAGTTCGACTCAAAGAATTCCAAAGAAATTTACTGTTAATGTGGAGAACTTTCTGAACATTGTTGTTTCTATCTAATGATAGGCCCTGAATTACGATATAAAGGGAAAGTGATACTTTCAGTCTTTTGTAGGTTTAATCAAGGCATAGTCATAATAACTATCCTAATCTTCATGTTTCTGTTTGTCGAGCATCAATAGTGAGGATGAACGTAATTTTCTCCTTATTCAAAACATTAATAATTATGCGATTTGAAAAAAAAATAAATAAACATGAACCACATTATTGGAAGGCACATGCTACATGCAACACGCGCGCTTTTCTGGGTTATCAATTAGACAAAATCATTTTCTCATCAAAACTTTTTCATTCTAAAGCCACAGACTACATACTAAATAGAAATGGATTCAAATCAGTTAGATCTTACCTTATGTTACCTGAGAGATAGATATCATCACTCAACTTCTCAAATCTCCACTGATAGACCTCAAGACACCACCTCTTCTTCATCGCAGCTTATAACGAAAAAGAGGTGTCTCATATCAATTTTCTGATGGCTGTTTGATTCATCAGATGATATTATTAAGGTATCAAATAAATAGAGTTATTACTCATACCGTAATATATTAAGCTATGGTCAAACCCGACCATAACCCCTGGCTATTTAAGTATGATTCAAGTTTAACTAATAACGCAAATTCATACTTTGAAACACAAAAACAAATATCGATACCATGAATATACCAGTCGCAAAAACAAATGAAAACAATGTAAAACATGATCTATTAGCTAAAGTTCTCATCGTTGGAGACTCTGCTGTTGGAAAAACCTGCCTGCTTCTCAGATTCGCTGAAAATAAGTTTCAGTTCAGGCACATGACGACAATAGGACTCGATTTTAAAATGAGAACTGTGGATTCATTAGGCAAGAAAATTAAAATGCAGATATGGGACACAGCTGGCCAGGAGAAATTTAGAACAATTACACAGACATACTTTAAGGGAGCTATGGGCATTGTGCTTGTATATGCCTGTAACAATCGCGAGTCATTCAAGAATGTAGAAACCTGGATCAAGCAGATCAATGAATCCGCTAGTGACAAAGTATGCAAAATAATAATTGGAAATAAGTGTGATGCAGAAGACCGTGCAGTGAGCTTTGAAGAAGGAAAAAAGTTGGCTAAGTCCTATGGATTGGATTTCTTTGAAGCTAGTGCAAAAGACGATATTAATGTCGAGGAATCGTTCATGTGTTTGTCGCAGAAAATTACCGAAGAATTCATTTTTAGGAGGCCTTCTCTCGATCCCATTCCTCCGATTATCATAAAGCCACCAACAAGTACTTTTGATTGGCTAAAGGGATGCTGCTCCTAAGCAGAGTTCGTTTGGTGCTCTTTTTTGAGATTTTTTTTTGAAAGGTAACTTTTCAATCAGTATTTATGTATTTTTTTAGAGTTTTTAGCAGGAAAGAATGATATATATCTAATTCAACATTGGTTATAGTCGTCAGGTAGTAATCAGTAATATACTCTATTCTATTAAACATACAAATATTGTCTTTCAAATATTGCATCGAGTGTTTGATGAACGTGTTACACTTGCTTGTAGTGTCTTGGGTTGAAGGAGCATAATATTCAGAAAATAAGGAATGGAATCGATTGATAATTCGATATATAGTTTGATTGTGCCTATTCTAAATGTCTTCCGAATTTGAATATAAATGTTGTCGGTATCACAAGGATTCTCGGGAAATTGTTGGGACCTGGGCTATATTTTATTAGACAAGAATAGAAATCTGTGGCAATTATTTTTCACAAGAAAGATAAACTCTCTGAAGAATTAGCATCTGTATATGCTGAAATCGAATTAACAGAGAAAAATTTCCAAATTTCAATATATTAGTCTCTTCGAATTGATGAATAGCATGCTCTAAAGGGAGCATCTTCCCTCAATAGTATAAACTGCTTTATTCAATGCGTTTCAATGCGCAGGGTGTATATCTATTCTAAACTCTCTTCTATCATAAACAGAATCCTTGCAGCCAACCTTATTTCTTCTTGATAATGAGTCGAGTGTAGAATGGGGTCTTACAAACTGATGAAATGTGGTATCTTTCAGATTTCATAGTCAAAAACTGCTCCAAAGTCCAACGAATTGTTATTGTTTTAAGTTGCAAAGTATCTCCACTGAAATATGGCAAGTGAGGAGGACCATTGAAACTTTGTTTTCACATATTGGGCTTATAGGTACAAAACTAAGAGAGTAGAAGAACGTCCGAGCTTGCAACAAAAATGTACATCAGTTGTTTAACTCTAATACGCACTAAATTTTGATCTTCCTCAATATATTTTTGACTTCAGCAAGCGTTTTATCCTCTGTCGTCGGATCATCTGGAGTATCTGCATATGCCTTAGACACAAAGAACAATTCAAAGATGTATTACCCATATCATCGTCAGAATCGCTTTCATCACCTATTGTTTCTAACAACCCAATCACAGGTCCATCAGGGATTTTGAGACAACCCAACTTTTTAAGCATTGTTTCAGCGGGAAATCAAAACCATCTCTATTACCTTTCTTTTTTCATCTTTCTGTACGTCTCCTTCCACTTTGCAACCATATGCCAGCATTTTCTCCAGAGTTTTGTCAATATTTACGACTTGGAAGGTAAAAATGGGAGAAAATCCATAGGTACAAAATGCTTCACTAGCAAATTGGAGCAAGCATTGATTGGTCGTATGAGAAATCCAAAATTACCTGTTGACTTTCTTGATAACAATCCGTTGATCTCCACTATCGCGCAATTCAACTAAACTAGCGCTCTGTTTCAAAACCTGTAATCCTAACCCTTCATTGAGGATTGAAGTTAGTTTTTCAACGTCCTTGGAGAGTAGCACAAAATTCTTTAATTTAGTGAGAACTGACTTAGAGTGCATCATCTTTGAAGATATGAAGGGATTTGAATCTCAGAAATAAATTTTGATAAAATGTTGTCTTTATAATTCTACATCTGATCATTTGTTAATTACAAGTGAAAAATACAAGGAGAACTTATGCTCGAAATTATGTTGTGTTTTGGAGAGTCCAATATCAGCATTCACAAAGTAAATGTATAAGCAGATTTCTTTCTCAAGTATTAGGATCTGATTATAGTCCAACTTTAAATGTTTTTAAATGTGATTAATATGAGAGCCAAATTCAAAAACGCTTGCAGTTTTGCCTTAAATTTAAAGTACTGTATACTCGGAGTTTTGCATTTCATCAACAGGTAGCAAAAAGGCAAAATTTGATTCTTCAGATTTAATTAATATAAGATGGATGACCTTTTAAATCAAGAAGATAATCGTAGTTGCTAATTGAATCTTTATCGGAGCATGGCGACAGGATTCCGAAGAGTGGAGTTTCATTAACGCTCTGATACAATAAATTCAATGTGCTGAATGTTTTCAATTTTTCATCCCATGCATTTACAACCCAAACAAATCAAATGAATTTCGTATCAGAGAATTCTAACTGTTTAATAAATGTATTTGATCCCTCACTCTACAGGCAGCTTCAGAAAATGTTAAAAGTTTGTAAAATAATTGACTATTATTTCACAAATAGCATAACAGAGGCTTTGAGCTGAGTTAATTTGATACTTAGCTCACCACTTCCTTCAATCTCTTTCCCACTCTCGCTCAATCCTTTGATTTTCATTCGCAGCTAGATTTTTCAAAACCCTAGCTCAAGGCCAGGATAAATGCACTCTTTGATTTTTAAATTCTATCTATCAAATTTATTTCTTAGGACCTGCAGAAAATTTGCTCGAAAACCACTCCAGAGATGAATAGAAGGTATAACTTAGAAGAATTACTTCCAAAAGAAGAAAGCGAGGAAATCAAAGTAGCAGTAATCCAAATTGAAGACGACTATTATAGTGGATGGTTTGACAAATGCATAGATCCCATTAATGAGCTTCTTAAAAAACCGCTGCTGGATCAAACTCTTTTTCACTTATTATACCGCCGAAGTAATTGTTATTGGAAACTCTGCAAATATGAGCAGGCAGAGGAAGATTTGGTTGTGGTTTCACAGATGACGGCTGAAAGAGGATCTCGTGAATACCATCGAGGGATCTTAACGGCTCTCGCTAATCTATACTCTGATCTTACTCAAGCGCACAAAGATAACCCAGAGAAGAAAAAGTACTACTGTAATTAAAGACCCCTCTCTAATGATTTTTTTAGGGGAAAAATCAGTCTTGACAATTACAAAGCGTTCATTATTATTATGGGGTCTTATATATATTAATGACGGTACCAAGACCTCTGTCTCGAAAAAGCTACGTTTTGCCTCAAAAACGGAGCAGACCATAAACACTTTTTGCATAATAACATTGGAGACATCCTGTCTGAGAGAAAAGAATATGCTGAAGCCATCAAAGCGTACGACAATGCGATTAGAGTAAAGCCAGACGATTACTGGGCGTATAGAGGGATTGCTAATATTTACACTGAGAAACAACAATACAAGGATGCAGTTACTTTTTTTGATAAAGCTATCACACTTGCGGAAAAAAAGAGTTCATCTTCCGATGTTGCCAGGTTAAAGCGTTTGGAAGAGATTGAGATGATGAAAGAAAATAGAAAGAGAGTGTCCGAATTATCTATTACGGGTCCGAAGCAAACTCTTCTCCTCAAAAAAGGCGAGCAAGAAGAAGAACAGAAAACCGTATCTTCTAAGGAGTTCAAATGCATCCAATCTTTCGAGTTTCCTGACCTAGCTCTCGAAGTCTGTCCGAAAGAGTTCAAACTTCGAATCAATTTCAAAGAAATCTCGAAGAATCATCAGTTTGAAATTATTCGAATAAATGATGAAGGAAACTCCTACATCATTCATTCAGAGACAGGATTAGCTTTAACTGCAGTAGAATCACTTAATGAGACTAACAATGAAGTGACTTCTAAAAGCAATTCAAACGAGAAAATCACTGCTAACGAAACTTCGGTACTGCTGTTGGAATTCAAAGAGAGTCCATATCAAGTATGGAGAATTGAATCTGAAGACAATGGATGCTCAAGAATTATTTCTACAGTAAATGAGAAAAAACTATGTGCAGTCTATCAAAATGACAAGAAAAGCAAATTCCTCTCTAAAAAGATGAAGTTCTGTGAAGCAGGAAGAATTGAACTTCAAGAAAAGCCTAAAGATGGGATAGAGCTTTGGCAATTCGGCCAAATAAAGAAAACTTAAGGGGTATGATTAGAATTCATCTTTTTCAAAAAAATATCATTAAGCATTTTTTTGTATCCAAAAAGCTGATAGTCCGCGAATTGGAGTTTGTGAAGATATGAAAATTAATTTTTATGAAACTATAAGTTATGAACCTCGGGGTGAAAAAAAGTCTTGGTTTACAAGGTCGCAATTTTTCAGTAGCAACTTGAGAAAAACTGTATTTTCTTCTTGTAGGTACTCGAAGTTAACCGGGAATTTAGCATTAGTGAAGTGACAAATCCTATTAGATCAGAAAAATTTGGTATCATAATGTTTTTTTTTGTTTTGAAGCATCGGATTGTGATTATGCTAATTCTGAGGTTCAGCAAAGCGATTATTTTTGTAGCTGAGCCTTGATCTGCTCGCTGTTCGTGATTTCGACTCTTTCTTCTTACTTTTCACTTTTCCTATTAAACCTAATCAATTCTTCTATCAACTATACAGATCACTTCTTAAGGCTACAACACATATTTTGCCTCGCATGTAACTGTATTGTGCATCAGTATCCCTTATTTATACTCAAATTCATCAATAGGTATCGAAAAAATGATAAAATAATTGTTCACATTAACAAATTGGAGCTAATATGCAAATTCCCATATTCACGCCACCAACAAGTCATAAATTTGCAACCTCTCTTTCCTTTCTGACCTAAGAAAATTTCGGAAAAGGCTGACTTGAAAAAACGACAGTAAATTTATTTATTATGAGATTTAAATTGTGACGGAGTGGCTTTTTTTTTTCTTTTAAAAGTAATTACCCATTTATGATCAATCTCTCATAACAAATAATCCATTGAACTCTGGTAAACGACAGTAATTCACATTACTCTTCGACTAAACTTTCGATTTGTTTTTCCTGATGTCTGTATATATTCTAGTGAATCGCCCCTCAATGTTAATGTTTATTAGTAGAAACAATCTAGTTCAATTTCTTCGATTTAGAGCTAAAAAGAGCACCAAGACGGATCTTTGATTCACCTTTTGATCCTTTCTCTCTCCAAGGCAAATTTCATAAAGGCTATGGTAATCGTTCTCCAACGTTATAATGAAAGTTTCCGATGTGTTTGAATTCATAAAATACCCCACTAAAATTATTAATTCAAATAAAATAGCGATCTCAGTTTTATTTCTTAAAACTTGCGAAGTCAATGTACCATAAGTGCATTTCCTTCTTTACTACGCAAGAAGCCACAGATATGGAATGATCAATATCATTAACCCGAATGTTATATAATCAATCATAATTTAAAAAGAGAAGTCTTTGAATGATTCAATATGTCAACTGAGGTAAAAATCACTAGGAATTGTCCTGCAAATGGTAATTCTTTTAGACTCTTCCTTAATAAAAGCTCCAGGAGTTTGTCCTATGAAGTTTCGTAGAGGACATCGATGGAGCGTTCTATTTAGCTGGGATCTTGATTAACCAACAAAATCAGTAGTTTTCTGTTTTTGAATTGGTAGTTTATTTAAATTATGAACAATGACAAAATTCTTCTAATAGACTTTTGGAAGTTTTTCGATCCAATGATTTTAAATTTCTACCCCTAACTAATTTTTTTTAATTATGGAAGCACCCTTTTTGAGACCAAGTCAGAAAATGATTAATGCGCCGCTTTAACATGACGTAGTTCACTTCATGTTCCGAGAATACAATAAGCGGCTCAAGCAACGACTGGTTTGTAGGATGTTTCCTTGGAAAACAGAAGCTTCATAAATGATAAATTAATATCTTGGTTAAAACATGTACCCCCAGCAAGGTGATTATCGATAGCTAATTTGTTGTTTTAATCTAACCTCATAAAAATAATTTAAATAAGTGAAGTTTTATAAACCCGACGACATGATCAAAGAGAAATTGAAAGAATTCATTCGTTCATATAATAAGGAAGCTAACAGCCTGCAAGTCCCAAAGATTTTGATGCTGATCTGGGAGTTACAGTTGGCCAGTCTGTTTATCTCTTCGATTGATCAACAGAAATTTGATTCAAGCCTCCTTCAAACCTTGTCTCATATCAATTTCAGCTACATTTGGGATAAGCTCGCATTTCCACAGGCCACACTTGTTTATACCCTTTTGGGTTTCTACACCGTGCTTTTTGGAATGCAAATTTATACAATTTTACGGCGCTGCTCTTCCTTTAAAACCGAATTTGATAAAGCATATGAGATAATTTGGATGGTTCAAAGATATGTTGTCTTGATTCCCTCTCTCTGCCAAGCCATTTATGCTCTCAACTCCCCGGCTTTGGTAGCAGCAAAGGCAGCTTCTGGTGTTTTAGTAGCACTGGTTGCTCTCGTTAATATCATCCCTAATGAATTGAAGATCGAGCTTCCGTTTGAAGAAAATTTCATTAACAAGAACCAAGAGCGATTAAATTTAATTTTTGCTGTAATAGCTATCTGCTCGAGACAAATTTACCTTATCGCTGGACTACATGGCAAAATGCCTGTTGGGTTCTATATTGTACTTCAAATCCTCGCTTTCTTCAGAATACTTCTGAATCTAATTAACCCTTATTTCACAGATGACTTTACAGAGGTTTTCAACCAACTAATTCCATTGTTGCCTCAATATGTCCTCTTTTCCGAAGGCTACTTGACTTTTTCTTCCACGATGATGATCCCTTGGTTACTCATACTACCTTTTGCCTGTAAACTTATTCTCCATGCCCGAAGAATGCTATTGAAACTTTCAGTTTTAAACTTGCGAAATGGAGTAAACCCACACCAAAATCCAAATTTTATCAATTGGGCCATCAAAAACTTCTTATTCCGCTACAAAAACGTAAAATACATTGAAAGCCTTTTATTCCTTGAAATTGGTGGGCATATCCTGGATTCTAATCTCTTAAACTATGAGGGAATAATAGATGTACAGAAGACACTCGACCTTCCGTCAAACGTGGAAGGGCTCAGCCTTCCATCATTACGAACGATTCTTCTTCAATACATCGAAAGTTTTTATAAAGAGCTACTGGGTACTTCCAAAGGCCGAGATTCATTCGAAATAAGACTTTCAAAAATCCAATTCCTGGTTTATTATGCTGAGAAGCCTCTACAAGCTTTAATTGAGATCAACGAAACGAGAAAAGCGATGCACTACCAAATAGGATCCATGCGAGAGATCGCTCTTGACTTAATTCAAGTCAGAGCCATCAAATTCCTACAAAATTCAGAGTTAGAGTCAAGCGAATTAAACCTCAATGAATTTTTCGATATTGTAGAGCATTTTTCACAAACTCGCGTGAGGGTTCTGAATGTCACGAAGGAAAAGATTGCCATGCTTCACACATTAGGCGAACCAATCTGCGATATCGATAAAGTAAGAAAGCAAGCAAATAAGATTACTCTGGAAAGTGAAGCACTGCTAACCGTTTTTCAGCAAGCTTTTGAAAAAAGGTGCTATCTTCTCAACGATCTATATCAACACTTTCATTCGTGTGTGTTAGAAGGAAGCAAGGAGACGCGGCTTCATCGAAGAATTGTTGAAAAGAGACGAGAGCAATTTGATATAGATGTGAAACTTGATCAAGAAATGCTACTTAATATCGACACTGAATCGCGACTCTCTTTGGCTGTGTTCTCACTGAATGATTCGAACTTCGGTGAGCTTACGGCGTCATCACCCAATTTTCTAAAAGATTTAGGAATTACTGCGGAACAAAATACAAAAATACTCAGTATTGATAGCCTCTACCCTCGTACTTACGCTTCTTATTACAAAGAAGTGATGACTCAAATGGTTCAAGGCAAATTCAGCTTTCACTCAGAGAGCTGGAATACCTCATTTTTGTATAAGAGTGATGGAGCGTTAATGGAAACCAAACTTCAGATTAAGATCGATTTTTACAAAGAAAACATATCTGCCGTCTTCTATCACCTCAAGATTCAAGATAGTCAACCCTTCATTCTTTACGATCAACCATCTGCCCGTGGTTGCGAAGTCATTGGAGTGTCTGAAAGTACATTCGAAGTGATTGGAAGGAAGATTCCAGGGGCTTTTAAAGCCTTGAAGAGTTCGATTGTTTGTAATTATCCCTTCGAAATGAATAGAATCCTTACTGGTTATCAGCACGACCAGAATTTAAGTGATGAAAAAGGCTTCAATATGATACAAAAGGTAGGGAGAATGTCAATGGGCTCATTGGTTTCAAAATCAAGCTTCAAAGTAGATGGAACTAGCCAAAAATCGCTAGATAAAGAACGATTATCGTTTCCGATCAGATATACCGTTGAACCATTGAACATTGGAGACTCAGAGTTTAATCAAATTTGCTTTAGAATCAATATTTTAGGATTCTATGATCCAAAAGGTAGTGTTGCTGAATCTCTGACACAGACAAACCGCACTCCTCTTTTGACTGTTGAAAAGGTCCCAACTGAGAGTATCAATAAGCTGAAATTAATTGGACGCCAAGAAAACCCTACTGAGGACGGCGAGTATGAAACTACCAATCAGATTGAAAAAGGAGACTCCCCCAAAATGGGGGACTCGCCATTTACTCCTAACAGAATTCTCTTCTCGAAAATAAGTTCCGCCTCGAAAGATAATGCCGTAAGAGGGGATTCCCAATTTTCAACAAATAAGCAAGAGGATAAAATTCTTCGTTTTTCAAAGCTTTCTGCGAGCTCGAAGCAATCAAATAAATCTGCTCGAAGAGGTCAAGTGAAGGCATTAGTTTCTAGGCTTGGTGTTCCTCCTGCCCTGAAGTTTGCAAACTATCTTGGTCACTTTGTAGTTGCTGGTCTTGTCCTAATGGTGACGATTAGCTTCATCATTTTCAATGATGGCTTTAACAAATTTGCGCAGTATGCAAACGTCGCGCCTTTCCCTTCTTACTTTACATCGGTTATGAAGAGCGTGTATGGAGTTACAGAAATTGACGTGTTAACTAATCAAGGCGCCTTCCCTCCTGATACTGCTAGCTTAATGCTTGGACTTGGATCTTCACTGTACAGTGATCGAGTTCGAAGATTTATGAGCAAGTATTCCACTTTTATGATTAACTATGATGTCGAAGAGCTGTCTCCCAATTTTCATTATCGAGATTTCGAAATTTTGATGAGAAGAGATGGTGTTTTTCAGCAAGCGACAAACATTTCTGTCCATGAAGCCTCGTTAATTTTGCTCGGAGTACTTGTCAAACTGTACAATTCGGATTTAAGCACGTTACATGGAAATACATCAGAAGTCATTTGGCTAAGGGAATATACTCCTGTCCTGATCTCGACCTATAATAGGATGAAAAGTGCCATTTACTCTGATTTCTATTCGCATCAGCGAAAACTCCTTCATATGTTCGATGAGACTCTATACGTCGCTGTTGTTCTCAGCCTTGGGATGGTTTTCTTGGTGACTGTAGTATTAAAGAAAGTGGAGGGAAAAGAAATCAATCTCCTGAAGAATCTTGCTACTATTTCTTCGAACCTTATTGCTATGTGTTTGGAGGAAATTAGGACCGATCTCTTAGAAGCGAGAATATGTTCTCAAGGCGAGATGGAGAAGATGGGACTCTGGATTGATAAAACTAAAATATCGAGTAAGAAGACAATAAGAACTTTCAAAAAGAAAACGAGGAGCTTAACGAAGATCCTTATTGGTTCGCTTACTTGCGTGCTTTACGTAATCTCATTCTACCTATTTACAAATATCTACTACAAGAAGCAAACGTCCTACACGGCTCCATTAATCGCGAACATCGAGCTTTTCTCCGACGCTGTGCCTTATGCTGGCTGGTCTACTGGATTCGTCGCTCAGATTATGTCTAACATGAATAATTCTGATGTCCAAGAGGAAATCGAGTTCTATTCAGGAATTATGGATGACTTCAAAAACATGTCTCAGCGGATTGCGCAGGCAACGCAAAACTTCAATGCTACGATGCTGACCAATCCCTATGTGAGTGACTTGATAAAAGAGAGATATGTCAACATCTCAACGATCAGAGCTTGCAATGATCTCGCTGGAACAGTCAACTATAACGGGTGCTTGACAAGTTTCAAGGGCGAAGCTCAATTTGGGTTTTCAGCAATATATTCCAGATGTTATGAATACTCAGCCGCACTCTGGGATCTTTTCCTGCGCAATTTTACCTACGAAAATATGTTGGCTCTATCGAGTGACCCTCGTCAAAAAGACCGAATTTATTTTGCAGTAGCTGCCGATCCCATCCTGGTAAATAATGTCGAATTAGAAGGAGTTAATCTTTCGAATGCAATGTCGACTATCAAACGGAATCTCATAGCATATTTGGTTGTCGGGTTGGTTGTTATGTCCAGCGTCCTATTTCTGATATGGCGACCGTTGTACCAGATGCTTGTGGCAGAAGCTCTGAACAACAAAAAGATATTCAAAGTGCTGCCTATCAAACTCATTGAAGAGAACGCTTATCTTAAAACCGCGCTCAAAAGACAGATCAATAAAGTTTAAGCGGTGGTTTCCTTTTCATAATTAAAAGGAGTCTATGCTCACTTTTTCATATATTTGAGCATAGATATTTTAAAGCAATTGTTGTTAAATACATATTCGAACCGTGAGTTTATATTATCTATACGCATGTGGGGATTCTTCAAACTCAATATGCATCTATCGTAGCTCAAGATCATTTAATCAAATCAAACTGAACAAATTATTCTTCTGTTTACCTTACATAATATTGAGATACCTCTGTCTGCCGTAGCTTGATTAAATTTAACATAGTCTGTTTTCTAAGTAAAATTCAACAAATCTGTTTTTTTTTTTTTGTTTTTTGTTTTTTGTTTTTTGTTTTTTGAAGAGCCTTTAAACTTTATTTTCATTAGTGATGTATGATGATTCCATACATACAGCAAAAATTTATTCTAATTCCTAGGCAGAAAACCATTATAGCAAGAACTATTTCTTGAAATTGGTTCCAACAGCAAAATCTCGACTAATTCACTCTGAAAATTTATGTTGATTTAGATTAATTGTCGTCGAGTTCTTCTTGCTCATCATCTCCGCTAGACCATTGGTCATCATCTATATCTGAAGAATTATGTGCAGCTATATCATGTCACCAAATTAGATTGAACAGTCTGAAAGTCTTACGTTCATCAGGACTCTTAACGTCATCGAAGCTAGGAATCTTATCGTCATTCGATAAATCCACATTAAACTCCTTGTCTATGAAAGCTTTAACTCCAATGTGATTCAAATGGGTTACCTTCTACAGGCGCATTCTCATCGACTCCAGTTAATGCGTGCTCTATAAGTCAAATAAGTTAATTGAGAAGCGTGATTCAAGCTAAATACTCGCTATAATTGCAGCTTGAGATCTCTTCAGCAAGCTCTTGCTTGAACCTGAAATTATTATATCTCAGAGCCGATGATGAATACTTACTTGTTATCATCATCATAACAAAGGCAACGAATGCAAGCAGTCTCAATCGCATTTTTTTAGATTGCTAAAATGTTTGGAATTATTAATGATCCTGGACCTCGCTTAGCTATAACATTATATAGCAGGTTATTACTGGATGGTTAGTTCGAAAAACCCGCGAGACAGAGTCAAGTTTGCTGGATTAAGGACTAGTCATTGAACAGATTGTGTGTATCCGAAAATTATCGAGAAATTCGAAAATGATAAATTCGTTCAATTCGGTACTGATTAATCGAACAACAGAAACATGTAATTAGCTATAAAATTAAGAATCAGTATTAATGCTCCAGCGATCATTGGAAGTTTTGGCTCTATAGCTACTAAACTGCTCCAATACGATCGAAAGAGCAGAAATTGCCCTTTGATTATCCTATGTCAAATATGTTAGCATTCGGATGACTTCTTTCATCAATAAGGAGGAGGAAAGAGGCAGAACATGAAAAGTTATGAACTAGCGATCAGTAGTTATATAAGGCTTCCTGTTATATAGAAAATTAAAAACACTGGCTAACGTATTCGATCGAAAAACTAAAGGAAAAAAAAAAATAAAAATCCGTGCTCAACTGCGAGTGAGAGGTGTCATCCCTTTCAAAAGTGGTTAAAGAACCTGCAATTATATCTAATAGAACAGAAGAACATCAAACTATATCTAATTCAACACATTGAAAAAAGGAATTCAGAGAACAATGATTCTTAAAATTATAACGAGAAATTTTCATATGTTTCCATGAACTATCTAAAAGCAAATTTGTCTTCTGAGTCCTTTTTATGTAGTGATTAGATCTATATGAGTGGTTATCTCAGTAAATTCTCGAGACTGAGTTACGAAACGCAAGAATTTCCACCTTCAATTATAACTAAAAGTAGCTAGCTGTTTAATTAATTACAGCAAGAGGTAGGTCTCCTCTGAGGAACTCATTCGAGTGTTGAACAGAAGCCATATTGCAAAAAAAAAAATTGTTCAAAAATTCGAAGTTACTGAATTGTCGAAAATTCGCAGACTGATATTTTACTAATTGAAGCAAAAGAGACCACATAGAAGGAAATATGCTGCTGATTCTAAAAATTCACTCATGCTTTTAGCAAGCTTTACCTTCACTTGATATTTTCGAAAACTTTCTTCGGGATGGATATACCATGTAAATTCTTCAGATTCTCTGAGTTTTTTCTCTTCCAGGAATCCGAAATTTTATTTGTGATTTTCAAATTACAGTTTGGATCTAATTGATCTACTTCCTCTCAGTTACTAGGGGAAAAAAGAAAAATGACTTGAGAAATGTAGACTGGATTTGTGAGACAGAGCCCAAAAGTCAGAAACTGAGAGAGCTTACTTCAAGAACGGAATATATACTGAGCAAAGGGTGAGGGAATATGGTAGTTATTCAAGAACTCGACATTTAGTCGGAGTTGACTGCTATATATCAAAAAGAGTAGATTTATTAAGTTGTTACGTTTTACATTTCAAAAGGATTTCCTACGAAACATGCCCAGAACGCTTCAAACCATTCTAGTAAGCTCAAAATCAAATAATTATCGTTTGAAAAGTAGTTGGAAACTTCGTAGTTCATTTAAACAAGAAATCAAAATTTAATTAATTCATCAAAGATAAGAGGCTGGTTATCGTAGATGATGTATTAAAAAGGTAATCAAAAAAAAAAGTCGAGTGAATTCACTAGCTACATTAATGACAGAGTTTTAATTAATCCACAACATATAGTACAAAGCTGGGTTCAGCAGGGTTACTAATGCACACTGGAGACAATCGCTGGTCTCGGGAAAAGAAAAAGTTAGCAAACTAATCAGGAATTTGGAGCGTTTCGAAATCCTAATTATAACCGAAACGTTGAAAGGTTTTATTCTTCTAAAGAATTGAAATTAACCGAAAAAAGGCTACTTAAGTATTTAGGTAATCAATCATTCTGTTCTATTTTGAATTTGATTCTCAAACTTTATAAATAAATTTTTTAATGGTTTTACTCTGAGGAAATTTGAACCGGAAAATCGTTATTATCTTGAGCTGATTACGATATTCTTAAAATGCTTCATCTAATTATTAATTGTCGATGAGCAATATATATAAATATTTATAAGTTAAATCAAACATAGGGAAAAGTTTCAATGAAAGACAGCTCATCTCGGGAATATAACTTCCAAAGCAACGATACTTCGTCGAAACATAACCCATGTGTGACAATCAGAAAAAGAGCAAGATACATCTATCATAGAGTTCCCAATGAAAATCGTCAGGAATTAATCGACAATGTTATGAACCAGAAAAAAAGCCTTGCTCAGGTAATTTCCAATTCAAAGCTGATCGAAATACTTCATTTTAGGCAGCCCGAGACCTAAACATTAATTACTCTACTGCAAAAACGATCATAAGAACATATAAAAAATCAAATCGAGTAGTTAAAGACTCAACTGTAATCAAAGCCCAGATGACAACTAATGTCAATCGAAACATGAACGGAAGTAATCAATTGGATCAAAATGAGATGTCTTTTTCTTTTCAACATCAAACTCAAACTCATTCGATGGTTGAAAACCAAATTCAAGATACAACTGAACTTTTGAAGAACTATCAGAAGCTTTTCAGAGTAAATGATACGAAAGAAACCCTTCAAGATTTTCATCAGCAAGCAAGCTTTCCTGTTCTGGATATTCCTTCCAACTTGAATATTTATGACGGCAACAGATTCAGTTTGAGTTCTAGCGTGATTCAGACTTTAAGCGAGCTCTATAATTTACCACTCATTATGAGATTGTTTTCTTCATCTAATAACTTTCGATATTCTTAACCACACCTAAATCGACTTAGATTATGCTCGTCTCCTTTCAATCATCAGAAATTGCTCTATTACGTTTCCTTTTGCTTGAGTTTTTTAAGAGCGAGAATTCTCGGTTACTTATTAAAATCTTGAGACAGTAAAGTTCTACATCAAGCTAGCATATAATCCTATTCATTGATCTTTTGCTCTAATTGCTTCTCTGCGTTTCGAAAATGAAATAATAGTAGTATGAAGACGCCAAAGAAAAGGAGGAAAAATGGACTCTCATGTGTGGATGTTTGTCACGCGCAGCCACTGATCGAAAGTTTCCTTTAACATAGGAAGACACTAAATTTTTGAGAATTACACTAAAGCAAATAGTAGAAAATTTTGGTTAATTGTCATGCACCCTGTCTCGATATCAACTTTGAAGTTCGACTCCGATCCTTTTCTCATGAAATCGCTTGTAAATGGATCTTCAATTCACTATTGAAACTCGAAAGCAAATTCAGAAGAGTGAACATGCAGGAACAATGCATTGATAGAAATGCATAAAGTTTTTGTTTTTTTCGTTGAATAATTTGAAGAAACTCTCATCACAAACGAAAGGCTCAAAAATAAATAAGGAGCTCCTGAATTTTCTCAAATAAAGCATACTGAGCTTGCTTCCTCTGAACAAAAATTATTACCAAAATGTTAGGAAAATAAGTAATACTTTTATCAACGGTGGCGACTGAATGTAATACTGTGCGAGTCTTCAAATTAGTCACTTTTGCTGTGGTGTCAGCTGACGCAGAAGCAAGCAATTCGCCATCTGGACTCCATTGCACGCAATATACAGTGCCTAATAGAAAGTTAACCCTTCTTTTGTACGCTCTACTTTTTACCACAATGTAACTCATTGCCAAATTGTGTCACGATTTTATTGATTCGTCTATCATAGATCATAACTTTATAATCGTATCCGCCTGCTGCGAGCAAATTATGGTTGCTTGGGCAAACCTCAATAGAGTATATATAGTCTCCTAATAAATTCAATGACTTTTCCCAGCAATAATGAAGTCACCGTAGGGATTTCCAAGTGTGAAATTTGATTTGAGTAAGATAGTTTGCTTTTCAACATCAATCATGTTGAGATATATATTTTGGACTTTCGCCCATAAAATTGGATCCCCTGCCTTTGAACTCCATCTACAGGTAGAATAGTTTTCTATGGATGCTAAGTGGATAATTTTCTGACACTTACTTACCTGCAAATTGTGCCAATGAAGGAGAGATCAAAGTGGGGACATTCGTATTGATGTCCCAAACGATACATCTACCAAACCCATTGATTGTGGCTACTCGAACTCCTTCTGATTCGAAATCCATACCAGTAATCGGATTTGCAGTATATTCTTTTTTTTGTTTCCTCGGCCATTTGGACTTTCGTAAAAGAGAAATTTCAGAACCTATTCTGAAGATATGATAAGCGATTTTTGAATAAACCGGAAGCGTGATCATCATCCCTCTCTTTGAGTTGAAAGCAATGGAATCTGAACCTACATCTGGTAGAATAAGATTCTGAACCGTTTTCGGAAAATACCCCTTATTTCTTCAAAAGAAAATATTTTTTTACGACCTTTGGATAGGACGTCAAATATTTCAAAGGAAGCTGGCCGAGTACGGCCTGTATCATACCCAAGAGAAACAAGTAAATTTGTGCTCTCTAATTTTTTGATCACAGAGTGGGCTAATAGAGCAGTATATTATGTTACTTATATGCTTACATACAGACTAAATTACATTGCCAAGGGGAAGTTTTTAGCTTTACTGCGTCAAATGTGCTATAGATTTTGCGATTCTCCATATTATATAAGCTGATCTGTCCTTTTTCGATAGACTTTGAACACCAGGCCAAGCATTGCGGACTAATGATAGCTAATTTTTTTCAGTTGCATCATTTTTTGAGAGTTCCCATATAGAAAAGGTTACTTGAATCTGATTTCGCGATCTTTCGGATTGTACCCGTTTCAGTTCTCTGGTTTTCATTATTGAGACCTATCATTAGTGAATTCTTGACGATGATTGCGAAAGATTATGGCGAAAAACAAAGAAATAAATTAAATAATTTAGAGGTGAGAAAATTCCAGCACTGCTGATCAATTCTGTTACTTCCTGAATTTCACAGCGATCGAAATTATAATGGATAAATCTTGGAAAAATCTTGTTAGAAGAGTCCATATATTATTGTTTGTGAAATTTCTAGAAAGAGATACCAAAGTGCACACAATAAGATGTGTTGTTTTTAGACTTCCTTAAATATGTTTTTGGGCAGCTTTTATGTTTATAATATGGACAAGAAGCTATAAACAATCAAGAACTCGATGATACTAGTCAGATGTGCTATTATTACATCTAGCAGAAGATGTGGATAGAGTCAAAAATTAAACCCAAGGAATACTATCAAGGCATGATATTATGCCCAGCTATCCGAAACTGGTTTCTGAGACTCAAAAGCCAAAACGATATTGTATATGCCTTGGGTGGTAAGGCAGAAGCTCGAGGAATTTGATCGGAGAAGAAATATATGCAATATTATTGAATAATTCAATGAATTTTGAAGAAAATTGTCTTGAACATCATAAACTCCGCAAGGAATCTTTCCCGAAGAACGATATGTATGATACACCTTATTGCCATAGCCTCGTGTTTAGGTTTCACAATAAGACAGTAATATTAGGAGGGGAAATCCTATACATAGCAAAAACGAATTGAAGTTAGCTGAAAGCAACGTGTTTTTCATTGGCTTAAAAACACAAAAATTGATTGAGAAATCATATGTTCAAGTGTGAGACTTTTGAGATAATAAATTTGTTCCAATGTGTATGGATTTTCCGGCGCTTCAATCATAATGAATGGGCATCATGAGCTTCAGAATCTCGGAGTCTTGGAGTCATTAATAGTCAAATTAGAGAATGAATCTCAGAAATTATTAGTTCAAATTGATTCAGTTTTCATCATGGGAACGTAGCCCTGTTTGCCCGAAGAAATTGGTTACAAAGGCTGAGGACTCGATGAAAGCAGTATCAGTAGAAGACCAAGTGCTTCTGGAGCGGGCATTTAAATATTTACGAAAAATCATTCCTGTTTTTCTATTTTCTCTGCTACCACCAGATAAAGAGGAGTAATCATATACAAATCTGCAATGACACTGTGCATATGTTTCATAAATTTATTATTGGAAATGTACATGGATGCCAAAATGTATCGCCATTGTACGGGTGATACAAGTGAAAATATACATGAGAAGATATTACATTTTTCATTATGCATGTGGTTCTTTCTTTCATCATATCCAATTTTTATCTTATTCGTATTCGTCTTTGATCGCAAACATTAGAATGTGTAGATATGATGCCAAATCCACACTAAGACTTAGATAATTAGTTTCATTTCTCAAAATTTTCAGCATTCATAAGAAAATATTAAGGAGAGACTGAGAAATATCAAATTTAAACACGGATTCTATGCTATTTAATTTTCTTTTCTTCAGTTTCAAAAGCACCTCTGCTTCAATTCAAAAATGCTCGAATTTTTTTTTTCTTCTAGACAACGCAAAAAACGAACGAAATTTCGAGCTTTATGTTGTAATATCGGCAATGGACTTGATTCTCCTATTTGCTACATTTTTCAAGGGGTACCAGTTTATTTAGAGCTCTTGAACGATTGATTAATCAGTTCTAGTCAACTCAGGTTTCATTTACTCTCATATTAAACAACACCAAAAAAAAAAAACCTAAAATAAGTTGGCGATGAGCGAAAGTCCAATCGATCCTCCACTTCAATTTGTGCTAAATGCTTACTATGGAGAGTATTTTGTTGAATTGGAAGCAATAGCTGCGGCCTGTTCCCTTGTTGGGTGCCTATTTACAATAATGATATCCTTGAAACATTTCTCTCGAAGATACATCAACAGGATGATCATTATTCTTTGTCTAATTGATATTGTGTTTGCTCTCTCAGCCTTCTGGCAATGGGCTCCCTCATGCACACCATTTCTATGCAAACTTTTATCGCTCATCAGTTGCGCTTCCTATGCGGGTTCACTCGTTTTGACTTGTTGCTTTGCTCATTCGCTGTACGCTGTCCTCAATCACCATTCTCCAGTCTATGAGACAGTGGAACACAATTGGAGATTTTACATGACAATTACAACGATCGTGGGCAGTATTAATGGATTCTTCGCTCTGATCTTTAATTTTAGACGAGTTGATGACTTTAAAGGCCACTGTGTTCATTTTAACAGCAAAGGACCTGGGACCAATCTCATTGTTGACACTATCCCGGCGATAATATGTGATTTCTACTGCATTTTTTGCTATGCTTTAGTCATAAGAAAGCTAAAGACACTGTCTCAGAGATATCATATGGAATTGATGTGTTATCCAATAATTATTGTAATTTGCACCTTACCTAAGGCCGTGAAAGAAATTATGATCTTCTTTGAAGGCGAACCAAGTGTTGAATTTTACTTCATTCAGGGCATTCTTTCTGTTCTTCAAGGGTTCTTTAATGCGATGGCTTATGGAGTGGTTCATAAAATTCAAAACTGTCGTAAAAATAGAAATGTGCAAGAGGAAGAAGAGGATGATGATACAATGTCTCTTGGGAATCGAAGTAGTAAACAATCCTTGGTCTAATAGCCTTAAACGAAGATAACCTTGATATGAATATACAATCCCATGAAATTGTATAAAAGAGGCTAGTATGTAATAAATTCGAAAAATGCATATTATTCGTGTATGAAAACAGGTACACAATTTCGAACTCATCGATGAAAATGAAATTAAATCTTTTGTTTGTTTTCTGAAATTTTTAATGAAGAGCAAATTTTGCTTTGCTCTAACTTTGCGAATGCAAGTCTAACTGTGCTTTAACAATGCAATGTATTATTTTTTTATAAGAAGCAAACTGAAAACGCTGGCCCTAGTTAGTTATTTTAAAGAGTTATATTTTGCCAGATGAATCAGGTTACAATTGTCTGTTGAGGATGTACTGCAGAGTTATTTTCCTGTTTTTAAATTGAGGTTGAGCATTACAATATCAAAATACAGTACTGAGTGATGATTCCTCAACTCCACAGGATACTGAATAAGATATATCAATCTTAAAAATTGAAATGAATTGTAACTTTGTAGATTTAAAAAATTGTATTGAACTTGAAAAGATAGCACCAGATGCATTCTTATTGCTGGAGGAAGATCCTGCAACCACCAATCTCAAAAAAAGTTATACTACCAAATCGATAATAAATCCTGATCAGCTAATAATAAATTACATACTTATAATTTGAAATCGGATCCACTCAATCCACAGTAGTGATGCATATTTACATCCAGCTCAAACAATAACCATAGAGGTGCCTGTTTAACTGGTCTATTCTTGAACAGCTCACATAATTTTCAAAATCATACTTGAATTAAAGCTTATTGAGTGCTCAGTTTAAAACAAAGCTTTAAATTCTTCAAAAAATGATGTCTGAACCTGAAGACGAGAAGCGCCCCTCTACACGTGAGATAGAGAATTATTATTCAGTTCGCCAATTAGAAAAATCTAAGATCGCACCAAGAAACGACAATACTTACAATTCAATGTTCAGACCGAATCCTGGAATCATTTTTCTGAAAGGAAATACTCTTGAAGCCAACAAAGCTGATCCGATATCGAAGGTGTTGTACCAAAACGCAGAATCCTCTGAATTTGTTCAGGACCTTGTGGAGTTAAGCGGCAAACCTGTCTCAAACAACTCTAGAATTGAAGATATATCAAAAACTTATGGGAGTTTTCAAAATGATTCCAAACCTTACGAGCAAAATCAATACGAAATCGAGAGTCTTGATGGCCCTTCAATCTCCATCTCAAGAAAGGCTAGACTAGCAAATAAATTACCTGCTCACCGTGAACTTACAAAAGTTTCTGTATCCTCCTCAATTTATCGGAAGTCTCGAATTGACGATGCTGCTGCTCTTCGTAACTCTGAGTTAGATTTCGTTTTAGAATCGACTCAGCTCAATCGTTCACAGAATGAAACGTCTCTGAGTAAGTCGTTAATCAATACCAATCCCAACGAGACATATAACGTTGATAAACAGACCAAATTGCTTGAAGAGCTGGACAGCGTTATAGAAATGCCTAATGAAGAGAAAGGCAGCCCTAAAAAGATTGAGCAGACTAAGAGCAAAGGAATACTGCGCGAATTAGATGAACCGAATTTTGTAGTGCCACCAGAAGGAAATTCTTTCACGCTTGCTCATCAGATTATAGATAAAAAGCAGCATGAGCCTCACAACGAATCAGTTGAGGAAAAGCTTTCACGCGCTGTGAATGACGTCGATGTTGAAGGCGAGAACAAATTTGAAGAAGAAAAAGTGAAAAAAGAGGAGGAGGATGAGGAGGAGGTGGAAAATGCTAGTGTTAATCAAGACAAGAATGAAGTTTCCAAGCAGAATGAGGAAAAGAAAGAAGATAATCCAGGAGAAAAATGTTGTCGTATTTGTCTTGAGGAAGAGCAAACTTCTTCTACAGGGATATTACTGCGTCCTTGCCAGTGTCAAGGTACTATGGAATTAATCCATGAAGAATGCTTAAAAACGTGGCTCGTTTCGAAAGGGTTGGAAGCTGATGAAGCTGCATGTGAGCTTTGCAAAACAAAATTCAGAATGGTTTGGAAAGAAAAACTTAAGTTTTACCCTCGATTGGCTTGTGAAGATGGCGTTGGAAGTTTTTTAACCTGTGGGTGCCTCAGTTTAATTATTTTCGGTTTAGTGATCGTAGTGATTTTGATTGCCATCAATTGGGGAAACACGGACGATTCTCCATCCAATCCCGTGAAACAAAACAGCAGTTCGTTCAAAGTTGCTGTGGTTGTCGCATGTTTATTTATTGGGGCTATACTATCAGTATTAGCTATCGTTTCTTGCAAAGAAGCATTTTTTATTCCACAGATCGCAGATTGGAAAATACTCCCATGGACACAAGAATGGCAAAGAGAGCAAGATGAACTAGTAGCGAATCAAAGAAATGAAGAAGATTTGGAGAATAGACCAAGGAGTCCGAATGCAAGGCGTAGCAGAAGAAGAATTTTGCCTGCAAACCAGTCCTCTGCAGTAATCCCTCGCCGTCAAAATGACCAAGCGCAGGATGAGAATGATCAAAGCGATCTTTCAGATGTTTCATCTCAACAACAACCTGTTCGTGATAGAAGTGGATTGTCTTTGGGAATGAGAGAACAGGTATCTCAAGATGGAGACAGTCGCAGCGTGAGTCCAGAGCTAGATCGAAGTGTTAGTCCAACGCAGCATAATAATAATATGTCGTTAAATGATTCGCGCCTTGATCGGACACATGATGAGCTTCTCGTATTGGACCGGAAACATCAAAGCGGGCTTGAGGAGTCGAAATCTCAGTCAATACCTCCAAGAAATCTTCAGGAAGACCAAAAGTATGATAATGAGAACCATATCACAGAGAATATGAATCAACAGAGGTTAATCAATCTGAGCAGTCAAAGCTATGGTACTGGAAACAGAAAATTCTCCCCACAAGAGGAAGAAAAGATGGCCGAAACTAATGATGACGCATCTCATAATCTTGGGAGCCTGAAAGCAAGCAAGGCCTCAATCGAAAAAAACCCATCGCAACAATCGTTAGGGGATAGAACTTTGCAGCGAATGAACTCAAGTAAATCAGGAACCATGCAGTATTATCAAGAAATTTCCCCACGGTTTGTTCAGAATAATTCGAGAAGTGGAGACCAGCATTTGACTCTTGAGGTTCGAGTCGACCCTCGCAAGCGAGATGTGGTAATTGAGAATATAACCGGCAACGCAGTTAGTTAACCTGTATATCAGAAATGTAATATCAAGTTTTGCTATTTTATTATTTTCCTCATGGGTTTGTCACAAACCCTGCCTTTTTATCAAGTGATATTGATCGATTTTCCTGACCTTATTAATTTTGTTTTAATTAAGAGTACAGTGTATGATAGGATAACATTTTGATTTATATGAAATTTATTGTTATGTTACAAGATATCATAGTTTAAAAACATAATTTTTAAGCTAGGTGGCTGAACTAGGGAGAAAGCTATTAGAACTGAAAGGTTCTCTTAGAAGATGTATAATATTGCAACCGAATAATCCTTGCATTTCAATTTATTTGAAAATATCGATTTTATTGTATCTTATTCTACCTTGTCAGTAAATCATTTCCCAATTCTTAAGCAAAATAATATGACTGGCAGAAAGCGTATTTTTGAAGTATCTCTCACAATATTATTGAGGGAAAAACAAAAAAAAAAAATTAAAAAATACGGGCCTTCCGAGCGTCATTCTGATTTTCCCTTTCCATGATTACTTCTTTTTTTCGATTTTTTCGACATTTTTCTCTTCTGTTTTCTTCTCATATATTGCAAGAGATAAGGGCACACCTAGTAAGTAATATTAGAACGAAAATAGCAAGCACGTTTTATTTACTTTGAAGACCATTCGAGATAGTATGAAGGGTCTTCCATGTTTTTACTTCAACAATCCTTATAGCCTGGCCTTCAGTACAAAAGACCAACCACTCCGAAGTTGGACAGAATTGAATTTGATGAATCACTTCCCAAAAGAATTACTCGGTTATGCAATTGTACACATATGTCATTACTTTTTCCGCAGTTAAGAACTCTCAATATTTTGTTTCTTCTCTGTAAATCCAATATCGCTAGGGACCCAAGCGAACCGCCCATTGCCAAAAAAGCACCTTTAGGGTCAATAGCAAGAGTATTCAAAGTTTCTAGACTATTGTAAGCAGATTTTACATGAAAAGAACTTCACCATCACCGAGCACATGCCTTGAGTATACTGTGCGTTTTGTTGTAACATTCATTATCTTTAAGTAACTGCTTTGAGCAATAAAGACCAACGTGCCTTTTGGATGAAAAACGAGATCTGAGAGTTGGTTCTCTTCTTCATAATTGAGATAGTTATTGAACCTTAATCTTTGAGAATTTTACTTGGTGATGTACAGGACATTTGAACCGAGTAAACCCTATTGAGTTTGTTCGTGCTCATAAAAACAATTGCATTCTTCCAATACATCAAAGCGAGGAGATGACCATGTGGATGAAATTTTACAGAATACAGCCAATCTTTTAATTAAGACTGTGAGATTAGCCTGCATTTTCTTGGAAGCTTTACCATCAAAATATATTCGATAATGAGTTTCAGATGTCTCTAAGTTGTTGAACATAAGAAAACCTTTCGCATTTCCCCCGGCAACAAGCCCTTTCCCAGAATGAGCGTCAACACACCACAGGCTTGCTAATATAAAAGGATAAGTTATCGGGATATGCTTATTCACTACATTGTGATTCATCGTGAATAGTTTTCAAGGTTTGCTTTGTATTAAGGTCGATTATTTTGATCGTCGAGTCAAATCCTCCAGTCACAAATTGATACTTTTGCTGCATGCTTCCCAACTGTTTTATTGCGTTACTGTGTAAACCTTCCCATGTATGCTCGAAAGTTTTGGTTGTGTAATCCAACACCTGACAAGAACCGTTTCGGAAGCCAACTATAATCTTAAATATCTTTGGAGGAAGCTGCTCAACCACTTTTGTTGGTGAATGCTCTTCATGTTTCACAACTTCCTTGACTTCCTTTGGCTTTGTTTCTTTCTTGATGAGAGTTTCCTTGGCTTTTGATCCCTTCATAATAATTGAGTGGTTTTAAGTTTTATTTTCGGATATCCGTTCTCAAGAATTAATCGAAATCGAGTCGAAAAACTCTGCTTATTGGAAGAGATTTCACATACGTGATAACCTGTTGCAAAGTGATGTGTAGACCATCAACACCATGCTCTGTCGTGGTTTAGCACTCGTTTGCATAAAACATTAATTCGTGAGTGACTAATTTAAATCGAAGCTGCTGTACACTCTAAATATGTATAGCTCATAGTTAAAATTCATTTTGATTTTCGAACTAAGCATTACTTGCTTTCATTAGACTTCAACTCCCATGAATTAAGACTAGCTTCATGGATTTGAAATGATAAATTGGAGAATTCCATTAGTCACGCTTGTTGCAAAAAGATAGTGTCTATCAATCTTAACTTAAATTTTCTGTATGATATAATATCTTACTCTCACTGAAAGAGTCTCGTGCGAAAGTGTGGCTTCACTGAAGATTACTTGATGAAAATTGTAAAGTATATCTATCATTTCAATTCTTTCTTCATCAAAGCAGAAGCGGCTGCCTTGTATTTAATGAAAATGTATTATGCATTTCATTTCATTTTTTTTTCTCTCATGGAAACTTGGAAGCTTAGATTTTCAAATTGTTTTCGAATACCATCGGACCAAATAAAATTCGAAGCACGATCCAATTCGACTCAGAATTATAAACAAAAATTATTGGTAAGTACCCTAATTAATAGAGCTAGATCAGAGCTATGTGTCAACTAAGACATTTGAGACCTAACGAAAGTCCTCATGTCTCCTATATCAATTGCACGCTAATTAAGATTCTCATTTTCATCGTCTTATAATCTTAGTCTCTAAGCATAGAAATTTAACACCAATATGAACTTCCTTCAGCAATTTAAACGATGATACCAGTTGTATTTAAATAGACCAATTTTGTTTACAAATTTTTGAACTTCATATGACAGTCAGTAAGAACAGCTGGTACTTCACCAAAATTGAAGAATCTGTAGAACTAAACTAGAATCACGATGCCAACACAACATTCAAGAGCACATACTCTCAGGAGTTTTACAGTTAATGCAAATTGAACGAACCGTAACCACAAAGTATCACCCGTACTTGTGGGTAAATACAAAAGTTAAGGTTTTGATCTCATCTTCAGATTTTCAGAATTCAAAGGAAAACTAATGTACTAAAGGAATAACTCCACTCTTAACTTTCTTCTCTCGCGTGCATTGAGGTATCTCAACCTAAATTCATCTTCTTTACCGCATCAGGCTCCTTAGATGTTAATCTCTTAAAATGTGAGGTATATTGCCAGAAGCTCAAAGAAAAAAAATTAGAATAAATTTTTCTAATAATTGAATTATAAAAGTTTCGAAATTTTATTCCAATGCCAAAGCTATTTCTTCATTATGTCGCTAACCGGAGAAGCTGACTTATCAATTTCCGTCTTTACAATTGCAAGAAGATCAGTTTAGAGGCAAGCGATTGGAAAGGATAATAACGAAATCAATCTTTTTATAAATTTGGAAAGAATGTTTTAATAAATTAAGAAATAATCGCTCAACATCGATTATAAAAAATTTTGATCTCTTTAGAAACATTTCTCCGCTAACATGTCAATGAAGCAGCCTCTCCGAGGCAAAGAGGGAGAGATCAACGGTGATAGTAGCCCAGAGCCTTTTACAATCCTTATTGGAGATGATGAAGCTGAGAACATGAACTCACCAACGCTGCCCAATTCAAAAGCTATCGAGCATAGCAACTTGAAGCTTCCTATCGCTGATCAAGAGAACCCGAAAACTGATGGAGGTCTTACATTTCCAGGTCAAGGAGACCCTGGAAAAAAAGGGTTCTTCGAATTATCAAGCGGAACTTTAAATTTTAATAGCTCTAAGAAACGACCGAAAATTGACCCTATCAATAACACAAATGAGAATAAACAAATTTCATCGTCAGGGCTGTTGAATAAAAATGCAATTAGCAAACCAAATGGGAATCTGAATGAAATTAAAAGCAGCAAGCTCACTGCTTCTAATCAGACTGGACCTAAACCTTTGAGCAATAAAACAGAGTATAGATTGAATTCAAATGAAGCAAAAAGTGCTGATGTAAAGAAGCAAAAGGTTGGACAGAGTCAAATCGTTGTAATTGAGGACGAAGAACTTGATAAAAAATTGAAATCTCAGGGAAAACCGAAATCTCATTCTGAAAATCTGCAGCAGAAGTCTAAGAGGCCAAGCAGTAAATTAGAGATTATTGCATTAGATGAGGAAGAAGAAGCTCCTTTAAAGAAAATGCAAAAAAGTACTCCGAAAAACGAAACTGAGAGCCATCTCCATAATTTCTTTAAGGATGATGTGAACTTTCCTTTTAATTTAAAAGCTGACACTCTAACAACAAAACCAACGATTGACCCTTCGGAATTGCTTAATCGAAAGTTGGATGAATCTAAATTTCCAGGAGTACTGCCTCCACGCGCAGGAGATTCTCTCCTCGGAAATCCGTTAAATAGAACGCTATCAGAAATGCTCAATAATGATTTTTCCAATAGAATGTTCGCAGGACAGATGTCGAATCCGTTGGGCTTACTGCAAAATCTTCAGATGGCTTCTTTGCTGGCAAACACCTCTCCCGCATTCAGCAAGTCACCCTTCCAGTCAATGTCGCCTTCTGCAGGTTCCTCATTATGGGCGAATTACCCTCTCAATTATCTCTCTATGATGCATAATATGCCCCAGTACCCTCCCAGTCTAACCCCAAATTTCCTTCTAATGAACCCGCTCTTACAAAGGAAGTACAATCTTCTCTCACAGTTCCCTGATCAGGCTCCCAGCTTTGAACCGAGTTTTTCAGCTGCTTTCCCAAAGATGCAGGCGAGCTCTTCAATGGATATTGATTTCGAAAAAAGTTTCAAGTCAAATAAAATTCAAGAAGAGAGCTCTCGAGAAGGGGTGAAAAATGTTCAGGGATTGATTCACAGCAACGAAGTATTCAGCGAAAAGTCAAAAACCACGGAGATTGAAAAGGAGCAACCGAAGAAAAAAAATAAAATCGTCATTCCCAAAGTTATCGTTGAAAAACCGAAGCTACAGGAACAGAAACGCAAAATATTCGAAATTCGCTACAATAAAAAAAGGCCTCCAAGCTATTTTACAGGGAGAACCGAGCATGTGACTTCAGAAAGCACTGTGTATTCGCAAAGGTCAATAGATGATCAAAAAGCTGAAGAATATAACCCTCTCGAAAAAAATATTGAAAATAAAGAGATCAAGCAAACACGAAAGGCTATAAAGTCAAATTTTGTGCCACCAATACTGAGTTCTTACCTCACTGAGAGACCGCTGAAACCAAGAAGAAGAAAAAACAAGTTACAAGTGATTGCGGAAGAAAGGGATAAACTTCTGGAAGAATATAAAGTGCTAGAAAAGTTGAAAAATGAGGCTGAAAAAGAGGCACAAGCAAACGATGGAGAATTATATTACGAGCCCAATGGATCGCCGCTGGGTTCAGAATACAGCTTTCGGACCAAAGAAAAAAATAAAATACAGAAGACAAGTGCGAGAGCCAAAGTAGGAAAGAACTATCAAGCTGTTGTCCCTGAATTCCAACTTTCGAACCCCGAAAGGACGCGAAAATTTAAAAAGATTTGGAATCCAGATGAGATCGATAATAGTTTCCCTCAAGATTTTGTGGATAAAGCTGGAGCGATATTGGAGATAGATTGGTGTCGTCAGGATTTCCTTTTCAGGCTGTTAAAGCATAATGACATGAATGTTGAGACAACGCTTGATATCCTCTCTACCAACAAGGATTATTTCGCTAATCTTTTTAAATCTAAATGGATTTTATAGCTTATCCAATTCCTCTTCTCCTCTTTTTGCTGAAATTTTTTTGTTTTGATGGAATCGATCTAGCTGAACGAGTTGTAACTACATTGTTTGTTTTGAGTTATTTGGTGACATTTAGAGCAGATATTAGCTGTCGTTCATTTTTGCGTGGCCAATATTTAGAAGCTTCAACCAAGAGATATTGGTTGTCGCTATCTTAATGATTCTCATCTTGACCTGTAACAGAGCCATTATTTGAGAATATTGAATCAAAAAAGAATATCAGACTCTAAATTTAAGAATAACAGATTCCTAGCATAAAGCGAGGAAAGAAATGCTTTTCTTAGTAAGTGCCTTTCCATAGAATTATGATAGTAGGCTTTCAAATTGATATTAGCATATATCAAGCATTCGTTACAAAACACTGCTTTGGCATTACTAATTCGATAAATTGCTTCAATCTAAGCTCACTGAAAGAGAATTAAAAAACTATTCAACTTCAGCTGTGAGTTTAAATTCTACAGATAGAATTACGATAAATTCTCAACCATTTTAGTTAGTACACCGCTCTTCGTTCGAGCAACAAAAAATTACACTTTTCTACTTAAATAATTTTGAGTCCAGTCCTCGCTCTCCCTTATTTATATCAGGCACACCGACATTGCTGAAGCTAAACAAGCAAATGAATTAATATTTGTATCCTAATAGTAAATTTGTTACTTTTGTCAGGAGTCTTGTTCATAAAAATAACATTGTCCGATCTCACATCCAGTAATTTTACTGTCTGATCTTGAGAAGCTGTTGCTATAATTTCACCTGTTTGACTCCACTTTACACAATAAATATCATCTAAGTTATTCACTAATGACTATCAAATGAATAAAGTCAACTATACCTTGATGGAGGTCTCCAAAAGTCCTTACAATCTTGTTATGGCGCCGATCATATAATTTAACATTTTTGTCTTCACCGCAAGTGGCCAATAGGTTCGGATAGCCTTTACATACATCTATCCAGTACGTTGCTATATGAAAATCAAGTCAGCTCGGACAATTTAGAGTTTGCAATGAGCTTACAGTTATCTTCTTTTTCGAGTTTAACAGGTTCTTTGAGAGTGAGTACTTGTTTTTCTACATCCAGCAAGTTTAACCTGCTAACATCATATTTGATAAAAATCATAGTATCGCTGCTCAGCTGACTCCATCTGCATTTTGCATTATAATCTTCCAGACAATTAAATATTATTAATGACTCGAGGCGAATTTTGAGTACCAGGATCGCCTCTCTGTCTCAATACTAATGGCATTTGAATGTGAAATTTATACGCGTCATTCTCGATGTCAGAAACCAAACAGACTCCGCTTGTATCAATTGTTGCCATGCGTCTGCCTTCAATATCCATGTCAAGCCCTTCGATCCAGCAATCTATTTTTTGATGAAAAGATATTAATGAGATACTCCGCTCATTTAGTATTGATAATAGTTACCAACAGGGTACTGAGGAAACCATTTCGACCTACGCACCAATGACACCCTTTCAGGCTCGTTACTCACAACGTCGTCAAATCGGAAGAGATGATAGGAAATTTTATCTTTTAACGGCAACAAAGCCATTAGATTTCTTTTTTCGCTCTGTGAAAAATCTCCCTCTCCCACAACTACTCGCAGAAATTATTGCAAAATCGCAATTTCAGGCCTTACCGCCAAGGATCTCTTCAAAGCCATAAATTTTTTTGGCGCCCTTTTTCATGAAGCTGAAAACTTCGAAATTCGCGCTTTTATCACAAGAATGGTGCAAGGAAACGATCATGTCTGTGTTTGGTATCTCATGTACATGGGTCCACGAATAAACATCTGAATTAGGAAATTACATTATTCAATTGTTAAGCAGCAATTTGTTTTTACTCCCTTTATTTTTTAATTTCACGCCATTAAAGCTAGTGGCTGCGCATTTCTCTTCCAGGTCATAAATGCTTATTCTATTGCTTTTTGCTGTACACCATACCACATATTTCGGGATACCTGGAGTATTTTTATCATTTAGGAGAAAACATTGAGAGATTGTATACCTTGTCTGAGAGTTGAACTCTTTGTCGATAATACTTGAGGAGAACTCTCGCGTTGCCTTTGGAGGGATGGTGCTTGAGAGTGAGTTTGAGAATAATTGCTCGCTTCCCCTCTCAGCTTGATCTCTTCAAGGTTCGGTCTATTTTTAGGATTGACACTTAGCATTCTTTCCAGAGTCCGCTTGACTTGTTCGGGTTGTTTAACGTCATTTGTAAGAATCTCTTTAAGCGCGCCGGTGTAAAATTTCGAATTGGTTTCTTTTATTTTCCTCAGATCATCATGTTCTTGTTTACTTAATCCGCATAATTGCAACATAAACATGCCTAAATTATAGATCTCTTCGCTCATATCTGATCGAGTTTGGTTGCTTTGTAGAGCCACCATATTGATTTGGGCATTAGGCTCGGAAGCAAAATTGGTTTCTAAGTCAAAGCTCCGAATCCAATCTCCAACGAAATAGGTGCTGCTGCTATCAAATCTAAAAATATTTTGCGGCGTCAGCAGCTTGCTACAGCTATTTGCTCTCAAATCCTTCATTAAAAACTCGATATCGGACAACAGGTCGATTATCATCTTCTCCATATTATAATCTGGCCCAACTCCTTCACCTTCAATCATTTCATTCATCCCTCCGTTCAGCTCTGCGTGGTTCTGTGATTCACATCGCAAAGGCTCGTAAGGAAGTGAGGCAAAGGCCATTCTTTCGTTGCAGATTTCGAAACTTTCGATTAATACCGCTTCCGGTTGAATATAAACGAGCCGAAGAAGCTCCTGGATGAACAACGTTGCAGCGATATTCCAGTACTGCTGCACAAATTTTGAGTGGATGTCCAAAGCTCTTATTGTATGCTTTTGGTTGGTGTTCGGCAAAAAAGCTTCCAATATCTGATAGCTCGATGTTTGAGATATCAATTTAAAACTTGGATAGGTCGCGATCAATTTCGGAGTTACCGGACTATCCGTGCTGCCAATGTACATTCTCTGAACAAGATGGCTCTTCTCCATATTGAGGGAATTTTCTATATTTAGTGAAGAGATATACACGGCGATTAGGAGGATAAATTTTTTATTTATTCAAATGTCCTCAAATTCAAAATGTCCGAGTTTCGAACTTGAATAGAGCTTCTATTATAGTTCATCATAGACAATAAAAAGCATAAGTTATGCATTGAGTAGCAATGAAATGAGCGTTAGGTTTCGTTCAATAGTGAGTAGGGTAAACTAAAACTTAGCAGAAAAAAAAATTTGAAGGAGACAATCTGGGACCTTCGAACTTAAAATGTTTTCTGGAGCTAATCAAGATGAAACGCAAAAAAAGAGTGGTAGCAGAAATGAATTACATTTTGGAGAAACTTTTTGGGAATTCTAGCAGTTAATCGAAACTGTCTAAGAAAAAATTCGGGTTTAATGGCTTTATTTTCGGGTTAATCTCATCAGTAACCGTTCCCGCTGCGAGACTAACCACTTTGGAATATTTAACTAAAATAACCTAAAACCTTGATTTTTCTTCAAGTAATGGCGAGGTTATCTCATATCCATTTTGGGTGCTTCTTGATTTAATTAAGATGGTCCAAAAAAAGGATATCATGAAAGCAACTCTCGCTTTACTTTGGTGAAAAAAATGTTCGATCGGGAGCTATCAAGAAGTCTAATATTGTTCTTAATGACAATCAGAGGGTTATTGCTTTTTTTTTTATGCCAAATCTATTGCGAGACTTGGCCGTGGTAACAAGCCTCCGTCACTAGCCACAGAAAGTTTGCATGTTGTGATGAAGTGATAAAAACGAAGTGCATTAATTGAATGCTAAAGTCGGTTACTAGTATAGTATTTATTGCATTAATGTGATGTGATTATCAATTATATTGATCATAATGAAAATTTGAATTTTGAAAAAGTATATTTAAATTGCTCATCCTAAAGCGAACAAATATTTTTCAGCTCTCCTGCTGGATCGCCACTAATTTGGTAAAAAAGGACTGCCTCCACAGTCTCATGGATATCTGTGTTTCCTTTGGGAATGATGTTAAAGGCAGCGTCACTTTCTACCTCTACATTACTTTAAAATTTCCAATCTCATTCCTTTCACTCACCAGTATCACTATAGAACAGTCCTCATGGTGTGACGTTGCGCTTGTTCAGTGAAATTCAGAGGTTTAACAATGTGAGATATTGGTTTTTTGTTGAGGAGTCTCGGAGTTGTGTGGGCATCTCTTGATGTATCTCCATTTGCATCGAAATAAAAATCATCATCTTCGACAACCACACTGAAATTCCTGCTAGAGCCAGTATTTAACTTCTGCAGAAACTTCGCATTGAAGCCTCGTTTTAATAATTTAGTGTTTTCCTTCTTAGCGGTCTCGAAATCGTTCTGAACTTTAAACCTTGCGTAATGCTCCGAGACAGGTCGAATGTCCTTTTCTTGCGAGAGATGAACCAGAAAGTCTGAAAGAGCGTAAAGCTCTTTATCTTCAGTTTCTCCTCTAAAAGCCTTGATTGTAAGAATGTTGTCTGGCTGGATTGGAACGTGGATTTCGGAATCCTAACGAAATAATTCATCAATTTAGATTTTTAAAATCAACATACATCGAGCAAGAGAATGTCAGTGAGTGGAATTCTTAAAATTGACAGATCCTTGACGAGTTTATTATGTTTATTTACAATGCAGTGATGCCGGTGATACACCTGAGAAAAAAATCTTCCTATCTGAGAGATTTTGAGGACCGTTTCTGCATACTAGACAAGCAAAATAAGCAACTATTTTGGGAAAATAGAATTACTTGCTTGGTTGCTGCTGTAAACAGCACCAAATTATAATGCTTTGCCATATTCGTCAGAAATTCATGAAGCCCGGGCCTTTCACAAAGGTAGAAGCAAAAGCTGCCATATATATGACTCGCCTAATGAGTTATTTACTTAAGATATGAAAATCAAATGGGCAGGCTACTTTCACAGAGTGGGTGGCACCCTCGAATGCTTGGTCTTTGGAATGAATCAAAGTTTCGTCAAGATCGAGCACTAATGTTTTCTAGAGAGGTAGATGACAGTTAGAAACAATACAAAATAGATAGGACATACTTTTGTATATTTTTTATTATTATTTGATTTTTCATGCTCATCTTTAGAAGACATGATCTTTCAAAATGAACGGAGTTTTTTGTATTTTTTTTTGGTTTCAAATTGCTTTTTTATAAAAGGAGCTATGCTTATTACGTAATTATTATCATAAGGCTGTCTGAAAAGCTACAGCGCAACGCAAATCTTTCCTTACCAGTGGATAAAATTGCTCTGTTTAAAATTTGATTGCTGACTGAAAATCAGATAAACTTTTTTGTTCCATAACATTCTACGTTCCAGTTAATCTGGGTCTTTTCGTTGAATTCAGTAGCTCTTAGAATTTCTTCTTTAAGTCAATATAAATTACCCTTCCTGTATTGATAGTTCAGAGCTTCAAGCTTGTCTTTTATTGATAGATATTGTTAGATACAGCTACTAACAATGACTTCTTTTGATATACATAAGAGGGTTTTGTGAAAGATAGAGTTCATACCAGTAAGTGCTGATTACGCTTGATCAAAACCTGTCAACTTTTATCCGTAGAAAAAAAGAAAAAGAGAACCTCTGGCAATCTTAAGAGAGAGTTGAAGCTCCCACAAAGTATGGACAAAGGCATTCCAAGTGTATATCAGAGCTCGAGCTATTTTTGTTGTGCAATGGCGCTTTACAGTCTAGAAAACCGCCATTGAGTGTGAAGGCAGTTGTAAAAGTCCTAATATTTCTCAATCTATTGTTCTTGTCAGTACGCACTAATGAAATGTGAATTAACAATTATATTAAGGATAAAATATTATTAGATAGAAGCTACTGTACAAAGAGAAGCCCTAAGACTAGAGTCTTGTTTCTGTTGTTTACGCAAAAATAATTAATAATTTCATCCAATCCAATGCTATTCGCACAAGAGTCCCACAGCAATTTTCTTGGATTAGCGATTTTGTCGTAGAATATCATATCTGAGAGTAATATGGTGTTGTAGAAGTTGGGTATAACCGAAAACAAAATTTGTACTCTCTTCTTATCTAACAGCAAGATAACACCGCTCACAGTTAAACCTGATAAAAGATTTTATTGCATCAACACTGGTGAAGGCTAGCAGATTATAAAAAAATAAAATCAGATTAGGACTATGGAGCGTGGCAAATCATGCAAGGTCACATGATACATCACAGATTTAGAGTATACTTTAAAGAGTTTTCGGCTTTTTGTTATCTTAAAAGAACAGAGAAGCAAAGATGCTTTCGGTTTGGGATTAATTAAAATGGGTTGTGTAATCATGCGTACTTAGATTATTGGTACAAACTTTCTATGTTCCTCCTGGACTTAGGAGTTTCCAAACTTTAATACCCTTCATTTATTTTTCAGTCAAGTATTTTATAATGAAACCGTATGTATTCTGAGCAACTCTGCTTTTGTTTTTAGCAATGTTCAACAATTTGACCCAAACAAGATATTTCATCTATTAGAACAATAGTAGTCTATTTGCATATTTAATAATTCTTTCATCTCTCTCCAGTACGCAGAATTAATGGAAGCACAATCATCTCCTTAAAAAGTGGCTTGTTCAGCAACTGTTTCTCGAAACATGTGCAAGAATCTTTGATTGCCACTTATATATAGAATTCAATTAACATTACTAACGTAATGAATGTTGGAGAAATGGCTTTCGGGATTCGAATTTAGCGGGAATAATGAACCCCCTCTAACTCAACTTAAAGGTATAAGGGCATTATCAGGACGAAACTTAAAAGAACCGCTTCTGAACTTAGAATCCTTTCCAAAGTTCAATTAATACTGGTTTTTCAAATTGTATAACTCCAGGAAACTAACAAACTCTTCTGCGCTTAATTTAATAATTAATCATTAATTCAGTCTGACTGATTCGAAGAATTCCGACACACCCTGACGTATTACTGTCCAATATTCTTTGACAAGTAAGGCGGTGATGTCATTAAAGAGATTACAAGCTTACCTCGTCTTCGCATGAGGAAATTGATATCTTTGTCACATGAAATATTAACAGCTAGGACAACTTCGACAGACAAATATACACATGCAAAACTATGATGCAATTCATTTCTGAAGAAATAGGAATGAAAAATCAAATTAGCTACTTGCTGACTTTAATTGTGTGTACTGACTAAGAGATAAGTATTGTCAGAGTTAAGAGATTTTGACTCGAGCTGCTCACAGGAAGGAACCAGACTTTACTTCTCTCGAGTTAAGCTATAGAATGAAAACAGCATTCTTTCTCGACAGAAAATTGAATGAGGAGCCTTCAATCAGACTGCTTAAATTTATCTCGAAAACTCGAAATCTGGCCAACTATTAATAATCACGATTAATTAGAATCCACTAATTATTAAAGAGATTTCAAAAATCCATAATGATGAATTTTAGCTTCTGTGAACAAAAGGCTCCAAGACATATCGAAGAAACTGACATGTCAGCTGTTATTCCTGTGCAAGAATCTCCAGATGCAAAAATTTGCAGAATATGTCTTGATTCTCATGTCGCAACAGAAACGAATCCCATCCTCCAACCTTGCAATTGCAAAGGATCTATTGCTTATGTCCATAGTAGCTGTCTTAAAAGAGCTCTACTGATTATGGAAAAAGACTATGATGATGGTTTTTGTTGCGAGATTTGTGGCGAAGAATATAAGATGAAAGTGAGCATCAAATACAGGCCATATTGTGGAGACTTCAGCAAGGATCGCCTTGATTCATTTGGGAACATGGTGATATTCACAACGCTGGCTATAGGATTAATACATCTAATAGTCGTTGGAGGACTGGAATTCTTGAACGAGATCAACACATTACCAAATGATAAGGCCAAAATATTTCTCCTTGGGGTTTCGTTCGCATTTTTCTTCATCACGCTGTTCAGGCTTGCCTATATTATTTTTTATTTGGTCCAAGAATCATTTTGGATCATTGAAACATCATGGAAGATTTACAATCGCGATGATGTCGTCCAAAAGGATTCAAATTTGAAATGGAAGCTGTCCAAATTGCTCTCGGTTGAAAAATCTCAGAATCTATAAATCTTCAACGTCTTGCGATTTAAACAAGACAATTGATGGGTAAATGTCTCTTTGTGTATATAATTAGTCTTATTTGACTATAGTTACATGTAAAATTTGAATTTCCTTCAATAGTTTATTTCGATCTTATGAGTAAAACAAGATATCTATTTTGAAAGATTGCAAAATGTGAATATCATGGAATAAACTTTACAATAGACAAAGGAGCCTCAATTATTCTCGTTTCTCGTTGAAACACATTTCATTATCTTTTTTTCACTACTTTTAGGACAAAAATCCAGAAATTCTATGAAATTTCTCTTGATAAAACTATATGCAATACTAAAAAAACGGTACATAAAATTAGTCTAACCGATTCGAAGAATCGAAAATATATGAGTTATCCTCAAAGCCACGAGGCTTTCATGTGCTGAACTGCAGCGACCGATTGTCTAATTCTCGAACTTTCTATTTTGGCTCGCTCGATATGTTAGCGCCAAGAAAATTAAATATTTTTCGATAAAACATGAAAGAACTTTTCATCTCAATTGTATAATGCGAATAAATCGCATTTTTCCGAATTAAATAAAACCTGAAAAATCAAAAATAATGAACGCAAGTTTGGTTGAACAAGAAATTGAGGCATCACTTGATATTTCGACCTGCCTTTCGGTCCAAAAGCCTCCAGGGACACAGATCTGCAGAATTTGTCTTGATTCTCAGGAGACGTTGGAAACTGGTGACATTCTTCAGCCTTGCCTATGTAAAGGGTCAATTGGTTCAGTCCATAGTAATTGCCTTAAAAGGGCGATTGCTCTAATGGTGAAAAATTTTGATAATGGATGTCGCTGCGAGATTTGTGGTGAAGAATACAAGATGGAGATAAGTATCAGATATCGACTTGCGTGGAGAAATTTAAGGAATAAACAACTTGATTCCTTTGTAGCTCTCCTGTTCTTTGCAATATTGGGTGCAGCCGTGTTTCTCCGCATTTCTGGAGTTTTCCAAATGTTGGGTGAAGTTAAATCCCTCCTAACTGATAAATCGACAATATACAGTTTTGGAATTTCCCTCAGCATATTCTTTTTCGCATTAATTATCTATATACGCCCGATAATTTATTTAATACGAGAGACGTTTGGAAAATTCGAGTCGAACTGGAGAATCTACAACTACTTTGAAGTCGTGAAAAAAGATCCAAAGCTAAAGTCGAAAATATCTAAAGTTTTATCTGAAATGTCCTATAATTCTACAATTTAATCTCAATGGATAGTTTCCGAATTATGCATACAAATTCAACTTAATTTGGTAAATAGGATGCTAGTTTCGGATTGCCTAGTATAGTTGTGGTACTTTGTGTAACACTTATATAATTAGAATCCAAACTCTGACCGAAATTCAAATATTATTTTGAGAATGCTTGTTTTCTCCTTAGAACTTAGTAAACCTCTACCATTGTTCTTTCTATTTGTATCGAGTGAAATGATTAATTAGCCGAACAATTTCGAAAATTGTTAGCAGCTGTGTGTGTACCATATGTTTCTGAGAGCAAATGCAGGATCTCATTTTGAAATATAATGCGGCAAGTCCATGCAGTATTCAAAATTCCCGTGGAATAAAGCTGGATGCATCCAGAAAGTGCCTAATTTAATGTTTATCATTCTTCTATTAAAGCGGAACTTTTATCATTCTAAGTCAGTTCTTTAAACCAATTAGATCTCCAGTAAAATGAACAGATATATATATTAAACCAATTAAACCAAAGTCATGAAATCTAACTCATTTCAGAAAGACCTTGAATGTGACGAAGTCGAAGTATTGGCTTTGAGTTCGACAAGGAAATCGCTTCAAGCAAATATTTGTCGAATCTGTCTTGATTCTCAAGAAACTCCAGAAACTGGTAGCATTCTTCAGCCTTGCCATTGCAAAGGATCGATTGCTTATGTGCATAGCAATTGCCTCAAAAAAGCCATAAAATTGATGGAGAAATACGTTGGTAATGGATGTTGTTGTGAGATTTGTGGTGAAGAATACAAGATGAAGATAAAAATTAGACGTAGCTTTACATGTCGAAAATTGGACAGAGACCGTCTCGACTCCTTTGCTAATTTGGTTCTTTTCATTGGGTTAACGTTTATGCTCTTTTGCTTGGGTGCGTCAGAAGTTGATAAATTATTGACCGAGATTAATTCAGCAAAAAATGATAAACTTAACATTATCATTCCTGGGGTTTCAATCGGTTTATTCTCACTGACTTTGGCCATTTTCATCTACGTCATATATTATTTAGTGATAGAGCTATTTTGGAGACTCGAGATCTACTGGAGGATCTATGACTATGATGCAGTAGTCGAAAAAGATCCAAAACTCAAAGAGAAACTTTCTAAACTACGCTCGGGTGGGCGGTCTGCCAAAAAATCGCTCAGTCGCGCATTCTGAATCTCATTATAATGTTGAGTTTTCCCTTCTGCTTTAGTCTAGAGTATTCCATGTTCATATTTCATAATTTATGAATTCCATTGTTTTTACATTATAATTCCAATGATGTAAGATGATGTAAGTTAATGTAATGTAAATGAAATTAAATGATATTAGTAAATTATGTACAGTCTTTTCGTATCTACATGTAAATCTCTGTATCTCTCAGAATTTTGGAAGACTATTAGAATATTTGTTTCTCTTACATGAATAAGTGCATTGAACTAACTAGTTCAATAATACTCTAATCACACTGAGATTACCATACTACTTAATATGAGAGGACGAGAACGTCAGGGGAAGCAGCAGCATCGCATATCATCAGTCAGCTGAATTTCGAGTAAAGTGGAATTAACAAACTTCCTAAACTTTGAGCATCTGGAAAACGATGGTGATCGCTGGAGCTGAACTGAATCGAAGTATTCGATAGCAAGTTAACTTATTACTGTCTTCATTATTCACGACAGTCAACTGGAAGAATTTTTCTTCAAAAATATGATTTGACAAATTTGATTTAATTCTTCGTGTCCATATTAAAATGAAATAGACTCTATATCTTGAAAAAACCCTCACGAAGGATTTTGAGAACTTGGAATTTGTTTCGATAAAGAATTTCGTCTGATACATTGGAACTGTGAGTTAAACAGTCAAAAAAATAAAAAATATATATATAAATGCAGCATTATATTTCCGAAAGCAACTCACCAAAAAAATTAGAACCAACAGCAAATAACCTATCCCAAGAGGCACAAATTTGCAGAATAGGTCTAGATTTTCGAGTGACTCCAGAAACAGGTGCCATGCTTCAACCTTGCCATTGCAAAGGTTCAATCGCTTATGTTCATAGCAACTGTCTCAAGAAAGCTGTCGCTTTCATGAGCAAATCCCATAATGACATTATCCATTGCAAGATCTGTGGTCAAGAATACAAGATGGAGGTAAGCATCAAATACAGTCCTACTTGTCGAGTTTTTCGCAAAGACCGCATTGTTCCAATGATCTTTCTGATCATTTTTCTAGCCGTGACCTCTGGAGTTCTTCACCTGAATATTGTTGGAGTTCAAGAAATGATAAATGAGATCACTTCAACCTCGAATGAAAAGTCTAAAATTTACATCCTTGGAATTGCGCTTGGGTTAATGTTTCTTAAATTGTTCAGACTTGTATGCGTCATTGTTGGTTTAGTTCGAGAGTCTTTTTGGAGACTGGAAGCTTCCTGGAGAATTTATAATTGTGATGCTGTCGTTAAAGAGGATTCAAAGCTCACTTGGAAACTATATCAGCTACTTTCAGCTGAACAGTTTCTCCATTCTATGGAGTATGAATGACTAGAAAATTAATACTTTACTTCTCACCGTGTAGTTATCATTTTACATTGATTTGAATAGAGATATGCATAGAGATATACAATTACAATTTCTATACTCTAATGATAACTTGTTTATATTATCTGTTGTATTAGTATATACTATTCAGAGAGCTCGTGCTATCCGATTAAATCTTAAATATATTGAGGATGTCCAAGCACCTTCCTCAGAGACAAGAAGATCATCAACGAAAATCACATCTCATTTTATTTTCTTTGAACTTTCGTTAATTCTAATTACCAAGCTCAAAGCTCAAAGGAATGGCACTATGATTTCTATTTATGATTCACCATCTCTTTTTTTTCACTCGTTTAGTGTCACAGTCCATATCTACAGCCTAGCAGTATAATTACCCTAGAATTCAATTGATTCAATAGTTACAAAACCTCATGGCTCAATCTTCCCGAAACGACCACCCGAAGCAATATTTACTGCTTGATATTCCCGGAGTCCTCGAAGGAGAGGCATCACTGGATCCTCCTGGAGAGAACGATCTGCTTATTCGACAAAATAAAGACAATTCTTTCCAAATTCTGAAAGATGGTGTTCAAATCATCGAATTGCTTAACATTCTGGCCTCCAAACACAACTGTGAAATTTTTTTCCATACTCGCTTAAACGAGGATGAGCAATTACGGTTCTTGGATAGCTTGGTCCGAGCTTGTAGCAACAAACACGTCAAAACAATGGCTAAGGTCCAGAGAATGTTTGTTTGGGATCCAATAGTTTATAAAGGGTTCAATCCGGAGGCTCCTGCGATTATAAATGACCGACCTCATGGTATTTGGATTGCTGGATATGGCAAAGAAAGTGAAGATAAGAAATCAGCTAGGATATGCCTCTCAAAGCTATTGGGTATCACTGAATCAGAATATAAGACCCATTTCATATTTGACGCCAGCCCTTCTGTTGTTAAGGCTGCTGAAGCTGAGGGCTGGAGTGCTTTTCACACAAAAGACATCACATTAAAAGAGGCTCTTACTCATATTTATGAACGTTTACGAAAACGCCAAGGGCAAATTAACAGCTCTATGGAGGACTCTGGCGATTTGTTGATCTCAAGAAACAGATTTGAAGTGTTAGAGCAGGGTGTTATCGATCGAAAAGCCCCTACGAAGAGACTATTTAGAGATGAACATGGTGCTGAATGGTTCGGAAAATGCTCGTTGAGGGTTATTTTCAATTCATCGGATAGTTTTGATGATTATAAAGAATACATCTCAAGTAAGCTTTACAACTTGTTTGGGATAAAAACTCCGGATCTCGCGTTTAGCGAGCAATCTTTGAGTTCGGAGATCCAAAAGCAGTTTTCAACTGCGTTGAATGTCGAGAAACCTCGCTTGCACCTGATGTCGTGCAAGTTGAAAGGATTAAAGTTGCTTGGGAAAACTTTTGTTGAGAATTATCCGAAACATAACCCAACAGATGATTTTTTCATCTTAGAGGGCTCCAGGTTGAGCGGGTTTGGCCGCATGATGGCAGTTGCTGTTCTATTATATGACTATAATTGCGTTGGAAAAGCTGGAGAATACGCAGGCTATGTCATAGGGGCTAATGGGCAAATGGAGATAGTGAAGATTGAAGCAAGTGAAGCTCTTTCCTTTGCGCATTTAGCCAAAGAGAATTCTGGAACCTTGATTCCTAGAAGATATCTGTTAGAAACTCAGGACTTTAAACTTACCTTCGAGCAACTGACAAAATCAGACCAAAGAGAATTTGCGAGAACAGCTAAGGCGATTTCCGAAATGCCTGATCATAAAATTGAGGAAATTTTCCAGAGGATAATTAATAGCAATAGTAACTTTCAAGTTCTTCTAAAGTCTCTATTAAAGAGGAAAAAAGAGTATTTCTTGCTCTTTTCACCAGAGATTCAGAAGCAATTTGAATCGTTGATAAACATCAATGAACCAAGCAAAACTATTGAGGTCCTCCAAAGCGAAAAATCTCACAAAAACACACATTGTCATCCAGGACTCTTCAAAACAGGATGGTTTGGAGTCCCGCAATATGATCAGGATTGTTTCGTTGGGCGAAACGATGAGTTGGTCAAACTTGAGACTTCTTTCTCCGCTCAGAAAAAGACACATATTCTCCTCATTACCGGCTGCGGAGGAATCGGAAAGACTCATCTCGCTCTAAAATATGTCACAAATTGCCAGAGATCATATGAAGAAATAATTTGGTTCAATGCTGAAAGAGGCAGCTTCATTCCTAACCAAATGCGGATGTATTTCGAGCGCATCCATGGTGACCTCGCCCATCCTCCTGGAACCGAAGAGCTTGTGAAAAAATTATACCTGACCTTCTCAAACAAGCCCGGCAAAAGAATTTGTATCGTTTTCGATGATGCTCAGTCCTATGAAGATATTCAAGCCTTCCTTCCAAGCAGTGATAGCATTGATTCTTTCAATATTCTCATAACAACTCGAAATCAGGGCTGGGAAATACTCAAAGATCAGACGATCGAGATCAAGGGATTTACAGAGAAAGAGACGGTTGAGTATCTGGAGAAACTGATAAAAATGGACGTAAAACCAAACATTCATGAATTTAATCAGCTCCTCAAAGGCTTGCCTCTTGCTGTTTCCCAGGCAGCGGCTTATATGCACAGAGAGAACATCGCACCTGAGAAATACTGTGAGCTCTTTAGAGAGATCAGAGCAGAAGTGTTTGGTAGTACAAATACTCTTTCTGTGAAGGAAGATGAAACAGATAATATGAAGACCGTTTCAATCACATCAGCTGCTACAGTAGAAAAGCTACGACACATGAATAAACCAATTGACTCGGTCCTAGCTGTAATTTCATTCTTTTACCCAGAAAATATCCCCAAAAGCATGCTAAAAGACTGCTGGGAGACCTGCTTCCGTGTGAAAGATCCAAATGATGAGGAAGAATCCGAATGCTTCCAAACGGAGAAGCACCACAATTACTTTGATCAAGCCATCAATCTGCTGACGAAGTACTCAATCCTCTTTGAAAGGAAGTGCCTGATTGAAACTCCTTCCTTAGAGGAAAAATCAACAAGCATCACGATACCTCGTTTGACCCAGGCCGCGCTGAGAATGATCTATAAAAAGGAAGACCTTTATGACGCATACTACCAGAAGGTTTTTAGATGGTTCTTGTCTCATACTGCAAGGTTAAGCCAAAACAACATTGTTCGTATTAATTCTCGGATTATACCTATGATGGTTAACCTTTGTCAGCTCAAAAGCGACTTGATTCCTTCATTCGCTGAGTGGTTTGACCGCGTTGGTACGGAGCTCGCACAAGAAGACGCTCTGAAGGACCTTCAGACTGCGCTGAATCATTATCATGAGTTTTCTACCGAACTCCAAAGATATTACGCAAAAGATCCTCAGAGTGTCACAAACTGGTATCACCCTGAGAAACCTCAAAGTGGCTCGGACTACTTCGAGAAGCAGAAAGATCTCCTGTCTCAAGCTGCGATGCTCCTAAAAGTTTATTATAATCCCGTTGGTATTGCTGCTCTCACAGACCTGGCTGACATCTGGGGCTACATAGGAGCTTACCAAACTCAAATAGAGCTGTTAACTCAAGCATACAACCAAGCAGAAAAATGTTGGAGACAGCATGATTTGAGAAAAGTAAGCATTCTCAAAAGCTTGGCACGAGCCCGAGGCTTCACCAAAGAAAATAGTGCTAAGAAAGATCTTCTCAATCAGGCTCTGGCAATCTTAGAGAAAAACAAGCAAAATGAGACATTAGAAGCCGTAGACATCCTAAGACTCCTTTCCGAAGCGTGGGCTTCCGAGAAAACCAAAAATGGGTATGAAAAACAAAAAGATCTCTTGATTCAGGTGCTGCAAATTTCAGAAAAGATTCACGGCACAAATGGCTATTTCACCGCAATAGTGCACTGGAAACTCCATCAAGCTTGGAAAGATTTAGCCTTCGTTGGAAAGCAAAAAACCTCTTTGGACACTGCTAATGCGATTCTGAAGAAGAATAACAATAAAAAAGATTTACTAAATGCAAGCATACATCTGGATTTATTCGAAACTAATGGTAGAATTAAGAGCAATTATGGGAATACTGGAGAGCCGGATAAGAAAGATGCATCTCGAGCTCTACAAATTCTCGAAGATAATTACAATGAAGAGCACTCAGAAACAGGCGACACTCTGAGGCTTATTGGAGATGCATGGGGAGCTTTGGGAAATCAACAAAAGCAGATGATATTTTTAGAGCGAGCGTCAAAAGCCTCAGAAAAACTGTACTGCAAAAATCAGATGAGGAGCGGGATTTCTCTTTCGCATGTTGCATCTCTGGTGAGTTTGGCTGTTAGCCAAGGTGAAAGTGGGGAGCCAGACACACAAGCCGAAAAGTTAGTGAAAGCAATGGAAATTTTAGACAAATACTATCCTGAGGATCATGTCGTCAACGGATTAGTCAGAGCAATGCTTGGGATTTCTTATAGAGATCCTGGGTGTGTAAAACAGGCCTTGATAACACTAAAGGGCAACTCTCATCCTCTAGTCAAGGTGATTAATGAAGAAGGCTTTGATCCAATTCAGGCGAACAGTGCCGGAATAAAATTACAACGAAAGATCTTGAAGCATATCCACTCTTTTCTCTATAAAAAGAAATCGATGGAAAGCTTAGAGGAGGCTGTTTATTGCTAATTGTGAGGAATGAATGAGTTCTTTCGATTGATATTGTCATCTCTCTCATCAGTAAATATTTAGAGGAGGTTTCGTCTGATTTACGAGAGCATTGGCTAGGCAATTTCTCTGCTATCTTATTAAAAAATTTGAAAATGAATATTTCTAGATGTAAGTGGAAGAATGATTGATATTCACGTTCCAGGGAATGAAGCAAATAAATATTTTTCGAAAAGATTTATCAAATAAAGAAAATTTCATAATTTCCAACTTCAAGATATCTCTTTTACAAAGTGATCCTGATTCGAAATAGTGCATTTATCTAATATTAGTGAGATAAATTTATTAACACATTTAAGAGTATTTGAATCAGTACAATGGGAAATCAACCCACAGCCTCACCAAAAAAGATTGACAAGCATTCAACAATACCTGAATTTCAACAACAACAACCTAAAAGCAGAGAAGGTGCCCCTGGAAGAGAACAAATAAATGATAAGCTCGCAAAACACAGGAGAAAAATAGAAGAACTTAGGCAAAAGATGTCTGATAGGCGAGAAATGTTATTGACGAAAAAGCTAGAACAGCCAGGTCTAACGGATGCGGAGCAACAGAGGCTTAGAGATCTTGAAATTAAAAAGTTGGAGATAGCTTCTAAGAAATATGACCAAGGCAAACTGAAAATATCAGAGAGCAATGATCTTGTGAATTCGAAAATCTCTGAGAACACGCTAGAGAAGCGCCAGGCGATGTTAGAGGAACTGAGGGAGATGAGAGAAAAAATGAGAGAACTTAGAAGATTGGAAAGAATGGAAAAAACAAAGGAGTCAAACCAAAATCCATCAACTACAAATATGAGAAAAGAAAAGTTGCTGAGTGATATCAAAGAGAAACTTGAAAATTTCAAGAAATAGAGAATATTAGCAGCTACCATTATATGCTGATGATACCATTTAGAAATTTTTCTCTTATTTAATAAAAACTTTCAGAAAAGAGTTTATCGTGGTTAATTTGCGCAATTAATTATCGAGGCAAAATATATCGTTTGAGTTAAAGGCAGAGGTTCTGAAGCCAGTGACCACCGAAACTATTATAATAGCGTGAATGTAAAACTGGCTTTAGTTTCCTAGTGCGTTGATAAAAAATTTAGTTCTTGACATAGGCCGTATCAGGCCTTTATTACTTTGATGTGATGTTCTAAATAAGGGAAATTTATTATTGACTCACACCAGGGCCGGCACCCAGAAAGGTCATTAAAAGGAAATTAGTGATAGAGTTTGCTTTTTATGAACTTTTCGAGAGCGATCATTTTAAATTACTGGTAATTGTTCTCTAGACTACTGGTAATGAAACATAACAATAGTGCTCGATCAGGATTGTTAGGTAGTTCATGGCTTGCAGATTTTTTCTGAAATATTTTTGTAATGTTTTTTTGGTATTCGTGAGAGCTGGATGATAGTTTTGCCAATTCTATAAGTAAACGAGAAATAGATGCTTTGTCTCGTTGAATCATGGACGAAGGGTCGCTTTTCATTGATTCAGACTGACGATTCAAATCAATCCTCCTATTTGTAAATGAAATAAAGATGATTTTAGCAGACTGTAGATGTGCCTGGTGGTTTGCTTTTTTTAAGGGTTCTATTTCGATTCATAAGTGGAAGCATCATTTTACAACAAATATATATTTTGAATAATTGAATTAAAATATAGGCAGATTCTTCTAATTTCAATCATAAGTACTTGTTCAATTCTATTCACATAGTATTCTTGGATACCGTTGCATTGTTAAGAAGCATAACTTTCATTAAATTAATTTTCTGATGCTTATTCAGAAGCTGCTCCCATTAGCAAAGTTGGAGTTGCAGTGGTAGCAGGGGTTTCAGAGACAGGAGTATTGACGCTGTTTCGGTTAATCACATCATCAACGTTTAAAACTTTAGAAAAAAATATGTTTAATAAACTAAAAATCTGAAAATTTCATACTTGGTACGTTTCCAAGGAAGTTTTCCGAATTATCTTTATTATTAGTGTCTGCGGCTTCAGGATTTTCTGCCACATTGCTTTGGCTAATCAAATCATCAACGCTGATAACTACAAAACGAAAAAAGTTTAAATATTAACAACGAAGAGTATTTATACTTGGAGTATTTCCTAGGAAGTTTCCTGAATTATTCGTGGACATGGTCTTTGGGGTTTCGGATTGTACATTGCTGGTCTCAGTTGTATTTTCACTTGTTTCAGTAGTATTTTCACTTGTCTCAGTTGTATTGTCTTGCTTGATCAGATCATCAATACTTCTGACTATAAAGTGTGGCAAGTTCAAAACCTAGAGACTCTAAAGCATCATACTTGGTATGTTTCCAAGGAAATTTTCTGAATTATCTATATGACTAGTTTCTGGAGTTTCAGATTTCTCATTGCTGCTCTCTGTGTTTTCACTGGTTTCACTTGAATTTTCTTGTTTCATTAGATCGTCAATACTGATGACTACGAGTGAAAGAAAATATAAATAATTAGCTATTTTAGAGATCCATACTTGGGGTGTTTCCAAGGAAGTCCTCGGAATCATCTCTCTGAATAGTCTCTGTATTCTCAGATTGGTCTGCCACTGTGCTGTCTAAACTTCGCTGCTCACTCTCTCCTTCGCTCGATTTAGTCTCTGACGCTTCATTCTCTCCATCATCTGCTTCTGAAAAAAAAAATTTACTGTTTTGTCCAACAGACTATAAAGGTTCTACCTCTAATATTTGTAGGAGTGGTCGCGTTGGCTTCATTTGTTGAGTTTTGCTGGGCACTAACGTCGTCTATGCTGACAACTAGCGAAGATTGAATTATTCAATAACAATAGTATTTAAATTTATTACTTGGCGTATCTCCAAGAAATTCTTCTGAACTCTC
>ENA-UOTZ01000190-UOTZ01000190.1-compost-metagenome-genome-assembly--contig:-NODE-190-length-51233-cov-13.587145_pt1 | contig 51233 bp, 39 predicted proteins | sample MGYA00238144_ERZ746983 | MGnify/ENA primary metagenome ERZ746983 (study PRJEB28759, sample SAMN06268863) | compost metagenome | isolation source: single cell | place: USA: California, Emeryville, Joint...
ATAGGTCGACGTGAATTGGTTCGGATATTGAATCCTTGGGCTCAAAAATTGATACACCATTGCTTTCTGTCCCTATCGATAAGTTAGTTTTACATTCAGCAAACAGGACATTTGAGACTTAAGGGAGCGGGAATAACATTGGAAGATTGGAAAAAAAAATCGGGCTCATTGTTAGAACCTCATAATTTGCAGTAGAATTGTATCAATATTCACATATCAAGGTTTGAGACATGTCTGGGTGTCTGATTTCAATTAATCATTTGAGAGAGAGAGCTGATAAAAGGACCGTGTCTACGAATTTATGTGTATAAATTTGATTGGATGCGAACTATTTTTCGAGTTAGCAACATTTAAAATTTTAATTTGCAACAATTCAGAATAAATGGAGCTGATTGATTTTAACATTGGCACCATTGAAGAAAACATTATGGGTTCATGATTGAAAATCTCTCAATGCTATCTTATTTAAGTTAGCAATTGACAAATGGTTTTTGCTTCTAAGGAGTTTTGCTGATAGAGACATAATTTTCGGCAGAGAATTCAACCGCAAAAATTGTCATTTGATTTGATTAAAACACATTGAGTTGTAATGCGTTAGCATGTTCCTTGAACTCTAAACTCTCGCAAAACTGATTGCTACACAAAAGATGAGTAGTTCGCTTTCATTTTTTTGGATTAGCATCATATACTAGAAATGAAATAGCAGAAGAATGTTGATGTCATAAGGAATAAAGTAAGCAGAGAGTTAATTATCATGAGTCTTTATGAGGTATTCCTAAATACATACAGATAAAGTTATGTCACTATCGAATTAGTTGCGGAATATTTGCATCTTACATTCCATTAAAATGAATAGATCAAGGCAAATTTTAATTTCCCAAACAAATGGAAATGTGGAAAAGACAATAAGTTTTTCAAATCAAAAGAAATTAACAATTCATTTTTATCCACAAATATGACGCGCTGGTTATTTTTCAACAACTCTGCTATGAATTATCCGTGTATATCATCGAGAGAACTTCCCAAAACCGACTTTTCCCTTCTCAGGCTTTTCTTTCAAATAAAAATGAAGATGGGCATACATATTCAGACCTATGTGAGCCATTTCAACGCTTGAGAGATTAGAGAATTTTCAAAACCTTACTCTGGCAATTAACCAACATGAATATGAATATTATCAAACTAAAAAAATCATTTCTCATGCATCATGAAACTTAAATATCTACAATTGGCTTGAATAAAATGGAACGAGGCTATTTAGTCTAAATTGGCTATCTCTATGATTTAGAAGCTCATTATTTCAGAATAGTTTTGAATTAATTAACTGTGAAATTTAAAATCAATCGAATAGTTCTTATTCAATCTTGCATCTTGAGAAATTTACGAATATTGCTAATGTCTAAAAGTTCCCATTACTCTATCATATGGCTAGTTACATCAATAACTCATACTTAAATACCGATTTAACATATCGCTTTTACTCTTTGAACACAATTTGAAAACTTTTTTTATTTCTACATAACAAAACACTTTGAACACAGATTTTCCATACCAAAACTAATTATTTCATACGTTCACACAAAATACCCTTTACTAAAACTCATGACTGAGAAAACCTTTCTGCCAAGGACATCGTTGAATTGAAGCTGATCTCAGCAAGGCTTTATCGTTCACATTTGATATGGGACTACCGAATGATGATACGAGAAACCTTTTTATGCTGAAGCTTTGAAATTCACAGCAAACAACACTCAAAAATGACAAATTGTGTTTTTGATAGCTATGGAACCTGCTTTAACCACGGTTCAGTTAGTCGGATTAACATGAACAGAAGCAAGTATGCATAAAGCCAGATCAGACCTAAGATGGGTCGCAGCTCGACTCAACTTTAGGTAGGTTACTCAGCCAGCACAATTCAAAATGATTTTATTTGCAAAATCAAATTTTGAATTATTAATTTCATATAATTTGCTACTATTAGTCTGAATTTCCGAAAATTATCAAGGATGAGAATTATTAAGAAAAGTTTGTGCGGGCTTAAATTCCCAGTATTTATTACTCCTTTTCAACAGCAGAGATGGTCGTTTGAATTATTTTTTGTTCATTCCTTAGAGAATGGTACATTTAATGAAAAGTTGAAATACGATTGGTGCTTCTTTATCCAAGATCAGCTGATTGGATAACTTGTCAGAAGTAAACAGACAAAATGAGTATTAATAATTGTGGAACCAATTTCTGGTTAGAAAGCAATTTATTCAGAAACTCCAAAAAGTAGGAATGCTGTTTCTTAAATTCCAGTATGGAAACAAAATAAAGAAGATACAGCTCAATCAAGAAGAGCTGTCTTGGGCAAATATCTCTGATATTTTGACCAAATCCTTCTTGATCGGCGAGAAAGATAAGATCAAAATCACCTATAAAGTATTTGTCATTCATTCAACGAATTCCATGCATCACTACCCTCTCTTAAGGATCTAGATAATGATGAGATTACCGTAACCAGCGATGAAGATCTCAAGGAAGCATGCAACCTGTACCTCATGAAGAACCTTATCAAATTCTTCGTTTATTATTCAGGTTCTCGAACACCGTTATAAAATCTAAGTAACATATCTTTTTGTGACAGGGAATGTGAAGTCTGAATCTGATGACAGCGAAAAGATTACCTCAGAGAAATCAGACGTTATTATGCCAGATAGCAAACTCGAAAATTCTCAAAAGCAGGTTCAGAAATTGCAAATCGATGCTAAAGGTGCTCCATAGTTTTGACTTTGTAACTTACAGCTAATAATAGAACTTGAGGACATTTTCACTGAAGTTTTCGCAGAAACTGACATTATTCGCAAAATTCAAGAGAGAGTTGGTGGCTTCGTGAAAACGACTTCAGTGGATCCTTCAGAGGTCCTTGAATACTCTGTGGAAACAGATTATAACCGCATTTCTCAACACATGATGAACAAAGTTAATGAAATAGTGAATCAGAAATATAAAGATGTGTTGAGCAAGTCCTCTCCTGTTATTGTCGAGCAGAGCTTATCGATCGATAAACAAGAAGAAACTAAAATTAACGACCAAGGCGTTAAACTCTCAACTGTGCAGGAGACACCTCTTGCATATTCTTGTTTTGAGACCGTGTCGAAACCAAATCCTGAATTGAAAATCGAGACAGTGAAAAAAGACGAGGCTCCTAAAAGCACCGCCGATGACCTCAATAAGAGTTTGATGGACTCTTCAGGATTCCGATTTGTGATGAAATTTGAGAATGGAAAGGCAAAGTTTGTTCCTGTTTCGACCAATGAGTCCCAAATGACTAAAATTGAGGAGCAAGGAGATAACTTCGAAAGCCTGAACGAAACACTCGATAGCGTTCCAATAAATCTGAAAAAGACAACCAGCAAGGTAGCTATCTTATAGACAAACTCGTTGTACTTATTTATCATAATTGCCAGAGAGATGATGAGTTTAGTGGTAAGCTTTTGAAAGAGAATATGCATGATTTGGATGATGATTTGCCAGCTCCTTATGACCATGCCAAAGTTCAAAAGGTAACAATACAGGGTATTCCGCTTTTCCCTAATTTTAATCCTACGTATTAGTATGAAGAAGGACTTACTTCTCAGAAATTCGAGAAAATCTGCAAATAAGAGTGAACACTTGCTCTGAGAGGTTTTTGGCTTGCATTTATATATATATCATTCTAAATTCAGATGACATTGATGTGAGTGCATTGCCAAAGTGTGTTAACACTGAATAACAAGAATTAAAAAATTCAGATACTTTAATGGTTGTGTTAATGTGTGATAGTAAAGTTTAGAGTTAGATATGGATACTAAACTTGATGGATAAATAAGTAAGTACAAGCTAGTGCTAGTAACAAAAAGTTTTTGCAGTAGCAAATTTTTGATATTTACCAAGTAAATGGGTGAGTTTCTCTAACATTGGTGTGAGCAGGTTATAAATTTCCTCTCTGAAGAGTAAATAAAGTGATCTTAGTAATTATTCAAATATCACATTGTAGCAGTATTTTCACTTTTTACTATGTACACTTGTAAATACTATTTAGCTGCTACTCAGTATTTAGAAGAGCCTTCATTGTGCATCTATTGATTTCAATTACTTGCATCTGAAAGTAAGCTATTTAGCAAATCACCATAAAGCTTTTTCTTTCTTTCTCATGGAAGTGAGTGTGGGGCTTGGTTCAATAGAAATTATCAGGGTAAAGTAGCTCTTTCTCAAGTGAAACCCAAAATTTCGAATTGACTTGCTTGTAAAGAAGTTGATGCTTGGTATTCGTTCATTAGAGAACGAGAATAAGCCGTAGCTCTCTATTCAATCCTATCTTGTGTGAAGGATTTTCCAGCACACATATCTGATTTGGTAGCGAGAGAAATTGAAATTTAGAAGCCAACTGAGTACATACAAGAGAAAATAATGTTCATAAAAAAAAAATGCTTTATTGTTCAGGCCTATTTTATTTTTGGAGATTTTAGCATCGGTCGAATGCAGTTTTTTCTTTTCACATAATAATATGTGTCACTTTTGATAGGAGCTTCATGACAGTTTTCACTCCGGGTCCATTCCCTTCCAATATTTTTTGTTTTTCTTATCAGAATTTAATTACTTCAGCTGGCTCTAACGTGCAAGATTGAGGAAGTGCAGGCTCTTCTATCAAACCTCACCCTTGGAAAGAATTTATTTAAATAGCGTTGCTCACCATTTTTTAGTCCAAAATTTTTGCTCAAAGGGAAACCAGTCAGAAGATGACTAAAATTGCTAAATTCTTAAACCTCTTTTCAGAAACCTGCTACAATTTACCAAATTTAGGAGGACCCGAAAGATATAAACAAGTCAGACAAACTATTGCAAGAGACTTTGAAAGAATGAATGATCCAGAAAAAAGAAGCTCACACGATAAATATGAATGAGCATGTTTCCTTTGCTGTCCACGTAGACAATGGTGTAGACAAACTAACAGATATCAGTGAAGCCAAATGTCCCTTTGAAAGAGTTAAGGGCAAGACCTTTAAGAACGAATCTGACAAAGAAGAAGACAGAAAGGTTCTTGAAGAATACGTGGATCCGTTATTGACCAACTTCGCGTGATTGCTGAGCTTCAGAAGAGAGATACCAGCAAACACTGATGAGGTAAAAGAAATACAGACCAAGCAGTACAGCTAGGAGTAGCTTGAGATTATAATCGATGCTGATTTTATGGATTCATTAGTTACATATCAGCACTGTTCTTTCCAGCAAAACAAAATAATTCAGCATTTTCGTAGTATCAATATTCGAAATTGCAACCAGCAAAAAAAAAAAGAATTGAACGACGGGCTCTCTCAATTTTTCTCTTCTTTTTCTCTGCTCGAAATCACAACATACAATAAAAAATGACAGTTCTCTTTCTCTTTCTTTTGAATACGAAAGTGTTCAAAGACAATCTACCACATAATCATGCATCTTCGGAGCGGTATTGTATCCGTAGATTAGGAATTTCAAACGACAGAAATTTTATTTTAAAACAGTAGAAAATGTTGAGGTCAAAAACTTTAAAGGCCGAGCCAAAATACAAAAACGGAATCTACCGCGAGCTCCACGACAAGTTCTTAATCTACGTCTACAAAGGAATCCTTGTATGGATGGGCATCTATTTTATCATTCATTTTATTTATTCTCGCAAAACTTTCAAAGAAATTACAGCACGTACAATTGATTTTGAAAACACAGCGCATCTCCTTGAATATGATGATCTTATTGTGACGGCAAACGATCTTATCCGGAACGCTCTGGCTGTGAGTCGTTCAGTGGTTAGCAATTTGAATCACAATAAATTTGACGCTACAAAAAATTATGCTACACCTTTCGTGGGAAACTACCTCAGCATCAGTTATCCTCAGCTAAACGCATCGATAGAGAACCCGGTCTTTGCAATTTGGAGTACAGAAAGCGCTTCGCTGAGTGATGTTTTGCTAAATGAGGTTTCCTATTACCATCCATTTTGGCGTCTATTTCAGATCGCAAATAAGAGCAAAGGAACGGAAATAATTTACCTCGATTACAATTATTACTATACGAATCTAAAGACACTTGATCTGATAACTTATCAGGACGTATGCATGCAGTCTATGACGGTTACAGAGTGTCAAATATTCTTTAGTGAGACTGCTTGCTTGAAAATTATAGAAAATTGTGCTAATGTAACGGCGTGTATTTTCAAGTATAATAGCAATACTCTCACCTACGACATAAGATGCATACCAGAAATCCAAGATTTCATTTCGAATCATGAAGCAACGAGCGATTTCGAGTTTATACAAACAGCTTCTGCGGGTGATCTTAGGGTGTGCGCTATGACTACTAAATCAGTTGTTTGTCAAATTTTCGAAGCAGACCCAAGCGATTTTAATATACCCCCCAGCCAAACTAACACAAATTTTGTTTCACTTCGTGTCTACAAGGGAGATTTAAGTGCTGAACTGGCCACAATAGTTTCTCCGAGCGCTTTTTCAGGAAATTCGAGCAGTTGCAATGAGCAATCACTTGAGAAGCATCTAGCAACCGTTCTCCAAGACTCAAAGAACAATTATACGAGCTTGAACACCAATGGCTTTGCACTAAAATATATGGGACCTTCGACTTGTGCTTTCAATATTTTGCTTGCTTCTTCTTCAATCAGTTTTGACACATCCTTGATCGACGCTAGTACAGAAGATACTCAAAACGTTCTCATAATAGCTCACAGGAATAGCACGCTCAGTGGATTATTTGTGGGAGGAAAAAAATCGTCGTTCTGGAATTTTATTGTGAGAATGTCGCTCGAAGTTATTGTAGTTCAGACGTTGTGCTATCTCATAATGAGGAAAAGTAAAACCATCGCAGACGAAGTCAGGAAGTTCCTGGAGAAAATGTCAGCGATCCTGCGTAAAATTGAAACGAGGAAAGACTATCGAACTCTCAAGACCTGGATCGAAGAAGTGTCTGTGGAAAAGTCAAGCAGATACAATGAAGGTCGCAGAGGAGGGATCGATATCGTATACGATGCCCGATTGGCTTCGTTCAACAATGATAAAATGATGAGTGGTCATACTGAAACTAGCGAGCTCTTGACCTCAAAAAATTTGCTACAGAAAAAAAATCCCGAGCTGTTAAAGATTGAACAGATGCAAGAGGCGCTTGACAACAACGGCTTTATCCTAAGCGAATGTGACTACATAGTCTTCACCAACATCTTTGATCTGAAAGAGTTGAAATCTGAGATCTTGAATTTTGGGTACGCGGTTACACACCACAAGCAGAGAATGGTAAATGACGTTCGTATCGAGATATTGCTGAAAATGGAGAATATTTTCAGAGAAAAAGCGAACTTCAATGGGCTTGAGATTGTTTGTAATGATATTGTTAAGTGGCACATTGAAAATGGAGACTACTCATTGGCGATAAAAGTTATGAAAGAGATCGCAGAGATACTGGAAAAACGAAAAGATTCGTTGATTCGGAAAAACGAGGAGTATACTGATGAGATGGAAAAAACCAACTGGAAGCTATTTGTTAATTATTATCGAATCCTGAATGTTGTGAAAAAGGATTTGATGTATCTAGAAGATAATCAAAGGACAAATTGGGACTATGCTATGGATGTCTTCCGAAAGATTTTCAGTTTTATTGACGAAATGCAAGTTGAAGGAACAGTTATTACCAAGCTAATGCTCAAGAAAGCGGGGATTTTGGTTTATTTAGGCAAAGTAGGTCATGCGCTGGAAGCGCTATCCGAGACGCAGGAGTACTACGAAAACACATTAAAGAACGAGAAGCTTCAACTGCAATTGAATTATGAGAATAAGATGATCAGCTACCTCCAACAGAAGATCTACCTTATATATGGCAATTTGTACCTCTCATCGAAAGATTATTTCAGAGCTTATCAATATTACATGAAATGTCTGGACCATGGATCGGTGTATACCCCACAAGTGAGAATTCGGTGCCTGGAGGGAATTGCTGAAATACTTAAACAAATTAAAGCTCCTGAATCTCAGCAAGGGCTTATAAGAAACTTAAAAGGCTTCTTCTCTGATACAGGTCGCCGATTTTTGTTTCTTATTGATAGCACACCACCTCTGAACGAGATGCTACCTGACGTAATGTCAATCATCAAGGAATTGTTCTTCAACAAACTGAAAGAGAAAGATCAGCTCGGAGTTTTCCGCTTTGCAGACGACATAGATGAAGTGTTGAAAATAAAGTCATATGAAAGTGTGAAAAATAATCCAATAACAAGCTTCGATTTGATTTATGATAAGTTGAAAAAGCACGCTAATAAAACAAACAGAAATTTCATGCATTCGATCGTCCAACTCCTGGAGCAGCAAGAGCTTGAGGAACTGTCAAGTTCTGATAGCGGGAGTATGGTAAGTAGCTCTGAACGGAGCATAAAACCATGTTATGTTATATGTTTTTTATTTGGGGATGAAGAAACTACAATTTCTAAACCCTTCCAAAAAAGAAGAGTGCGGAGGATAATGACGAATTTCTCTAATAGACACCAAACTGAAAATGTCCTTGAAGCTCATCTCGAGAAAATAGAAGAGTCGTTCCTATATCTTCTGTTGATAGTCATGGACAAAGGAATCAATCCTGAGTCAGAAAAGATAAAGATCTACAAGAAAGCCTGTGAAGCTTCCAAATTTGGAACCGTAATTCTCATAGATCCAACGAGACAAGAAAGTTTTGCAAGCGGGGTTAAAGAAATTTTAGATTTTGTTTAGAAGGATGAGATTTGTTGAAAAGAAAGTAGGAAATATGCTTTTCGATGGCTTTATATTTTTTGGGAATTTTTACTGTCGTATTTTAGATGTGAAATTCTGATCGATATTGATTGAAGAATGACATTCTGATAGTTCAAGAACGGATTTCGAAAAATTCCGGGTTCTATTTGAAAAGCTGAAATAGTAAAGCGCGATGAGTTTATTGAAACCTTTGTAGACTGGAGAGACGAGATTCTTTTATGAACACTCTATTATAATTGGAAAAAAAAAAAGAATCAAAAAATTGCGTGTAATAATCGAATTGTTGTTCACTCAAACTTTTTTTCAAGTCTGCAGACTTTCTACAATTTGAGTTTCAAACAATAATAGGATTCATAAATTAAATATTTCCTTTTGAAAATAGAAAAATTTCGGATATTTGATAATTAGGAACCTCTAGATAATTGATTTTGATGGGCAATAATCCTCTCCTTTATTTTCATCATCCAAATTCAAGTATCAGAACTCTCTCTCTGTTAAAGTTGATATTGTGAACCTATCTATCTTTGCTTAGTGATTTGCTTATATATTTCTTATCTTTTGTTGCTTATTAAGATTAATTTTCACGATTTAAGCATAGAAATTTTCAAACAGAAGGAATAATAATTAGTCCAAGTTAGGAATGTAATAATTATCTAGCTTGTGTTATTCGAATGTTGTTTGATTTGTCAAGAAAGGCGCAAACTTCGTTGCTATATCAGCGGAAGTGTATTGAAGATGCTCTCCATATAATTTAATTCGCTTCAATCTTCCACTGGAATCAAGAGTCTTCAGGCCTATATAATCTTCTTGGTAGAGAGGAGTTTCTGTCATGTCTCTTAACTTCATATTTTCATCATAATCACAGAACCATGCACTTTGCGCAGGATTAATGACGGTATCACCTGTAAACATAACTAGCATTACTCCTTCAAGATTCGCAAACCTTTGCTTGCGGGTATTGTTTTTGGGAGAGATTTCATTGTTGATAACTGGGAGGTACCGGGCAGATCTCAAGTAAGACTTGTAACTGTTTGCAACTTTAAAATAATTTGCTGCTCCAATGAGGTTTTGAGCTAGCCCTGTATAGACACTAAATCTGACAATGCCGTTGATGATGTTGCAGCCGATGCCATAAAGGCATTTGAGGACGGTGTAGGTACCCATATGAGGACCACCGATTGAGATAAATTTCTTTACGGATCCTCCGAAATCGCAGTTTTGAATTAAGCCTCGTGCGATAGTACCAACATATTCGCTAAATAACTTAGCAATGTCCTTCATACCGGATTTTCACAGGAATCACCGAGACCATGGAGAATGGCAACGGGGTTTGTTGCTCAGTGCCGACAGAGTAAGAAGTACCTTAAACATAAATCGGAAATTTAGTCAGTTTGACTCCCATATCCAATACACTAAGCAATAGAAAGAAAACCCTGTCAAGGTCTATTGGTCATCCGACACTCAGTCTCGCAAGAAAGCTCGCCCCGGCAGACTGAGTCTACTGTCCAATTTGATAAACGATATCGAAACACTGGGCTGAGTGAAATCGGAATTAAGCAAGTGAGTGGATATTTGTTATTAGTGTGATGAAGCTGTTGAGAAAGTTCACAAGCTTAATATTGTTTTCATCTTTATCTCTCCATTCAAGACCCTTTGAAAAATTCCCTCATAAATTTGAGCTATGTAAGGAAGAAGTGGCCAACAAATGACCAAGTTGATAAATAAGAAAGATAATGAAGATACGCCAACAAGAATGTCTTGCTTGCTGGAGTTTTTTTTCAACGGTACAGCTAACACTAGTGCTGATGATGAGCTTGCACTTTTCAACGTTGTCACTATGACTGTCCCTATGGCCGTTGGACTGAAGACCTTTGTGAGTTCACACTGAGTCTTTGTAATTAGAAATTAATTCTCAGTCTTGAGTGTCTAAACATTGAATCTTAATTAAGTAGAATAAGTTATTTAAGATCAGAGTAATCCGTTATGCTGCCGCTTTTTCTTGAGCACCTTAGCTGAGTAAAATTTATGCGTACTCTGATAAAAAAGAAATTTGCATATCAAAGCTCGAATACATTATTTTTTTAAGGCTTTGAAAATGCTTTAGCATCAGAAGTCTGAAATAAAAAGTTAAATCCCGCAGTTTTCACGATTAAGATGTTTCTGATTTCAGAGGATATTGAAAAAAGTTTATCTTGTATACTCAGAAGAAGTTTTTTTTTTTTCCTTCGTTCTTCTTAGCTCTAAAAGTCTTTTCCTTAAGAAGGCGCTCCCCAAATGAAGCGAGACCTGGGGACAATTATCTATTTGAGAATCTCCTCTTAACCATTAGCGAAAGATAGGAATATGTGAGAAACATACCGTTGATCTATTATTAATCACGTTAAATAAGATAAAAAAAAAAATTAATTGAGCCTATTTTTGAAATTTTTCATTGGGTAGTCCTGAGGGTTGAGTGAAATTCTTCTTTTCTTCCTCTCTGTTTAGGTGAAAATTGCAACAACCAGCTATTGTAGCTATGGTGTAGTATCTTTGGAAGAATTCTTATTTTCCTATCTAGCTCCAACATCTACCATTTTTTTTTTTGGTATCAACTTTTTGATATTTTTTCTTCTTCACTCAAGAGGAATAATCCATTCTATCTCTCCAAATAGAAGAGTCTTCATGTAGCAAGGTAAGAAAAACTGACTTAATGGAAAGTTTAGAAAGCGAATTTTGAATGAAAATTCAGAGTGAGTGAGTAAATTTTGCATGACTTCTCGACCTTGATACGACTAGCACATGAGTATCTTCAACCGATTTTTAAGTTGCTTCTAAAAGAATTAATGAAGCTCTCTAAGAAATTAAATGAAAACTTCCATTTAATTTGAGTGAACAGGAAAGTTGTAACTAACTATTCCAAAATCGTTAAAAATAGCGGTTTAAAAACTATGTAACACTCGAAGGTCAAAACGAAACGCATGTTGTGATTGTTGCTTTAAAGTCTTTTACTCTTGCCAAGTAATCATATCAGAGTTGCTAAGAAACCTTTGTCCCTGTGCTTTCGAAATGGAATCTGCCCAATTTCTTAATGAGAGAATATCAGACAGGTCCAAATTAAGCGAATTTTTCCTTTAAAATTTTATCTTTGCATAGGACAGGAGTACTACTTGAGTTAATTGAATTATATATTTCAAATTTCATTATCCTAACAAATGGCCACGTCTCAGCAAAATCTGCCTTCTGCATTGTTCAAAACATTTGGTCAGCTCCTCAAGAATCAAGCCTCTGTGTTGAGTACAAGAAGTGAAGCTCATTTCACTCCTGCAGGTATAATTAATTTGAAAAAGTTAATATCTTGATGGGAAACCGCTTCTAGGTGAGTATAAACCAAATAAAAAACCTGCAGACTTGGCACTAGCTTCCAAACACGCGGTATTTTGCACTTTTCTCTTATTTTCGAATAACGGATTGTTTAGATTGCAAAATCCATCCGAAAAGTGAAGCAAGGTGAGCAAATTGAATATTGTCCCTGCTGCAACCTTCCTACAGTAATCTTTTACACACTGCTCTAGACTCAAATTAATAACAGGAGACCGAATATTACGAGTTGTCTGTTTCAATTTCGCAACTCGCTCACACTGGAGGGGTGGGAGTTCCGCTATATTTCCAATATTTGAAGCAGATTACATTCCTCTCGGTCCTACTGTTCCTATTCGTCTCAATATATGGACTCGTTCTAAACTTACGTGGACATAACTGTAGCAATCGAGAAAACACTCTGACAAAATGCGATATGCTAGCACTCGTTGTACCCAGTCTCGGCAACCGCGATACCAACGATTCGATTCTTGTCCCTCAAATCATGAATTTACTTTTTGTGATAGCAATGATGATATCTATTTTGTACTTTCGAAAATATCAAAAAAAAATCGAAATAGCTTGCGATAAAAACGAAATTACTCCTGCAGATTACACACTATTCGCCCAAAATTTCCCACCCGCCACAACTATTGGAGAGATAACTAACTATTTTAAAGACGTCGCAAAAGACATACGAGACGTGGAAGTCACAAAGATTGTGCCAGCTTACTTTATTGGCGACTACATTCGGCTTCTGAGACGGAAATTCAAGTTGATAAAAATGGCTCAGAAGCTCCACGCTGGAAAGAAGGTTGGAGGAATTGATCAAAAAGAGCTTGATGAGGAATTAACTGAAGTTTACACAAAGATCACAGAATTTGAAGAAGAATGCGCAACGAACCTTGAGTCTAAATTTGCTGGTTGCGTCTTCATTACATTCGAGCACGAAGAAGGTAGCTCTTCTAAAAAAACATAAATTTCTTATTTTTAATGAAACAGATGCAAGAGCAATCAATCAAATATGGAACGAGAGATCTATAAGACGATACTGCGAAGAGTTCCTTTCTTACTTTACCTCGAATAGCATCACTCAAGGGAGAGTGTTCAAAGGCAGAAAAATTGCTTTGAATCGAGCTCCTGAACCATCTGATGTTTTTTGGGAGAACTTGGGCTATCCCTTCAAGGAATTGCTTAAAGTTAGAGGGTTAACCTCGTTGTTGACGATATTGACTTTGATTCTCACCATGGTTCTTCTAGGTTTGATACAATATGGCAAGGTACGCTGAATCTCTAAAGTTTTTATCAATCTGACCATATCTATAGCAATACCTCCGAACGAATCAGCAGCAAACACATGGAAGCGTGCAATCCCAGATTTTTGTTCCAATTTCCGGCGCTTCTTCTGTTGTCGTTGTTATGATCAATGGGATGCTCGGCTATATTGTCAAAAAGCTTGCTCTGTAAAGCATAATCTTCAAGAAATTTTGTTAAATTACTGCTAATAGTCTTGAGAAACACGTCACCTATACAAGTTACTATTTGAATATCGCTTGGAGGCTAGGAATTATACAGTTTGTCAATACTGCCATCATCCCACTGGTTGTGAACGAAATTCTGAAAGTAGTTTACTTTGAACTCCCTCTCTGGGCCGAAGGTGATTTCTGCTCACAAATTCAATTTATTTGACAATAATCGCTTGCTTTGCACTAGGCGGTCTTGTGAGTAATATGACAACTATCATCTTTGTTGACGCTTTTGTGACTCCTCTGATTCGCTTATTCGATCCTCTCTATTTCCTTGACAAATACCGCAAGTCAAGGATGCTCTCAGGAAAAAGTCAATTCCGTGGTGATCAAAAAGCCGCTCATAAGTAAACCTCAAGCGCTAATCTTTGAGCTAAAATTTTGATCCTATCCAGATTTTTCGAAGGCCCAGAGTTTGATATTGCTGCTAATTATGGTAGTCTTATTCAGTGTGTGCTGACGATGCTTTTCTATGTGACTCTTATTCCTTTGGCTGTCGTTTTCTGTTTCCTTGGATTTATCCTGACCTACTACATTGACAAAGTAATTTGATAGAAATTACGACGACGTGTTTATTTTGCCTTAGTATCTGCTTCTCAGAAGGCATACGCGTCCTTTAACTCTCGGAAACGAGCTTTCGACTATCATGACGGACTTCCTTGGTCCAGGTATGTTTGTGTTTGGCGTAATATTTTTTATTTGATGAAATCGTTCTTTAACCCTCCCTTTTTTGCATTACAGCTCGGAGCTATGACCACCGATTATCTCTACTATGATGGCCTCAAAAAAATTAATTTGGGAACATTGATCATTGCTGCTCTCCTTTGGATCATTCCAGATGATTTCCTGAATAATATAGTTATGTCCAAAGAGCTGAAAGAAGAAGCTAAATCCGCAAATAAACTACCTTTCGATGAAGCAAGAATTAAGTTTTTAGAGGTAGAATCGAATCGTTATTTCTCATTTTTTAATCCTCATTATCTCCACAAAGGAATATGACCGAGCGAACCCAATCACTCGTCATGAGGCTACGAGAGAGTGGTATGAATATTTAATTTCGAAGGAAGATAATGAAGAGGTACAAAAATTATTGAAAAACCAGATGGCTGCTTTGGGTGATAAATCACCGGTACCAGGCGGACCGGAAGTCGTTGACATGCCAGCGGCACAAGAGACTGAGCCAGAACCTATAAAATCAGTTTTTGGAATGAATAATCTCATAAATTTACAACTGATATCGAATTTATCTGACAATCCGGCTATCGAGCCGATTGGAGCAGACAAAGAAGTTGACGCTACTCAGAGATCTGGTGCACGAGATGGTAGTTATTTATCAGGAAGGGGATCCAGAAAAGGATCATCAAAGAAGCAATCTCGCATGCTTTTGAACCTTAATTTCTTAGCGAAGCAAGGTTTAGAAGCTGACGATGAGCATGAAAATGAACATGAAAAAGGCCAAGCTAGAATGTAATTAAATACTTTGTTTTAGCCCTAACAATATCATTGCCAACTCAGAAATCCACTCTTAAATATTGCTAATAATGCTCCACTCGGAGTTCTCGCTTTTGGACTAGCGAACCACACAAATGACTTGGACTTGGAAAGTAGTCCCATAAAGATGGATCCAATTAAGTACCTTCCCATTCTGATTTGCAAATAACTGTTCTGTTAGTGAGCACAATGCCCAACCCCAGCCTAAAGCATTGCCTAGCGGACTACAAAATTTATTTGGAGCTCAACTGATGCAATTTGGAGCATTGGATGTTTTACATACTAAACAAGTTCAGGAGGTAATATTTAGTAAACACCAAAATAGCAATATAAAAAATGAATTTCTTAGGAACAAGAGCTCATAAAAGAGAAGATGCAATTCGAGAAGTCATTGGAGGAAATGTATCGTAATAAAGCCCAAGAGACAATTGCGAAAAAGAGAAGTTGGAAAAAGGATCAGGAGTTGCAACCAACGACTCCAATCATATCCCCTGAAAGAATGCCTTTAAAAGTCAAAGGTGGAAGGATAAGCGTTAGCAAGCCCGCTGAAAAAAGCACCACAGCATCACGAAAAACTTTAAGCAACGCAAGTAGTCAGCCTAGCGAATTGGTCTTCCAAGGAAACGCCTTAAGTAGCATCAAGATAACGGCGAAACCTAATGAGACAAAAACCACACCATTAATAACCCTTGAAAACGATGGGAAAGCAACTCAGGGAGAGGAAAAACCAGCTAATAATATCATTGGCACCAGTTTTGCAACAGCCTTGATAACCGGAATACCTCAATCAAAGAATGATTTGCAGCTCGAATTACCTACAGGTAATTTGAAAGAGCAAAGCGATGAAGGACCACTTTCTACGGGCAAAACTGGTAACAATAAAGAATTAAACAGTCCACAGCATTTCTTCCATGAAGAAATCACCAATTCCAATTCCATCCCATCTTTAACGGATCTCCGAGGCAATAAGAACAAACCAGAATCTCATCCACCAAAGAAATCCGAGCTCCTTGAAAAACAAATGGAAAGATTAAAAGCTTCGAAAAGCCAAAAGAAAGGAGCTCCTCGGAACTTCAATAATCTGTCGCTAGGAGTTTCCAAGATAAAGAAGTAACAAAATTCAACGAAATAGTTTCTAGCGTGTTATACAAGTTCTTTTTTTATCATGCTCTATTTTGGTAAATGACTTTTTTTTTTGGTAATTTCAACCTTGGTATTCCTTAAGCTTTGAGGTTCAAATCATCAAAGTTCTTATGTGTACAAGTTGGTATAAAATTATTACTAAAAAGATAGGAAAAGATGTTTCTTAATATATATATGATCAAAAGCCTTGTATTATTGTCTGTGTTTTTTTTTGTAAGCGTTAGATTTTTCTCTAAATCCGGATTTTGTTTATTAACCAGAAAAAAAATAATCATTTGAAACACATTTGCGTTGAAAGATCTGTTATTAATCATTTTATATCAGGTTTAGCAAGTAGCAAGACTCAGATGACCAAAAATACTCACGAGGAGAAATTGAGAAAATCCTTCCAGCTTTGTGTTAGCAAGCAAAAGCTCTATTCAACCACCTCAGCTCAAATTTTACGATGCTATTTTGATGGAGATAAGGCTCAGATGATCACAACATTATTAGGACTAATCGAGATGGTACTTTTGGAGCCTAAATCTGACCCGCCACTGAAGAAATATTATGCTTTAGAAATGCTGAAGGATGCTTCGAAGGAGCAAAGCGCGAACTTCGCAGCCTGCCTCGCGAAGCAAATAAATATACTTGAAAATATATTCAAAATTGCTCTCACTGACAAAGAACTTGTGGCTGACGAAAAAGGAGCCAATATTTTTATTCCAACAAAGAAAAAATTGAAGAAAGAATATGAGATTTTGGGCTCACAGTACGTTCAAACAGCTATCGAATGTATTTGCTACTGGGCGATGAATTTTGAAGATGCAGAAGCTGATGTTGCGACAACGTTCAAGGACCTCTATTTCAAACTAAGCAGAAGTTATGTTCGTATTCCTCTGAGATTGAAGTGCTTCAATATTGATTTTAAAGAGCCTCTTGCTAAAGAAATCCCTGTGAAAACCAAAGAGTTTACGGAGAGTATGGCCTCCGACAAATCTCTTCAGTTTTTGGCTGAGCAGCTTAAGTCAGCAACTGAAAAGGAGAGAGATAATCAAATTAAACAGAATGGACATGGAATTCAGCAGGAAGAGGAGGAAGAAAAAAACAGAATTGGTAACGACATCGATTTAGTTTCTTATCAAAATCTCGAGCAAGGGAAAGAAAATACTGAAAATTCAATGCTAAAAAGACAGATTAGTGATCTTGATGAAGAGCTCAAACGAAGCAAGATTGCTGTTTCGGCTAAATTGAAGTCGATGGTTAATGATTACTATGAAAAAAAAGCAAATTTAGCCCAGGAGCTTGAGCGTGAAATACATAATAGCAATGAGTTTATCTGGAAGGTGAAAGAGGATTTGCTTTCTCTAAACTTAATGAAGATGAAACTGAATGCCAAAGCTGCGAAATTTAATGAATATCCTTATAAAACGGAAGATGAGGTCAAACTTTTAGCCAAAATCAAAACAGAGGAAAACGAATTGAATGAATTTGATAAATTCATTAGTGAGAAGGCAACACTAGTCTCATCTGAGGAAGTTATTGAAAAAGCAGAGAAATTTTTCGAGAGGAAATACACATCGAAAAAGCACTCTGAATTGGTTTTCGAAGTGATAGATTCGGTGCCGAAAACTATGGTCAAAGAATTTAGTTTCGCGCCTAGAAAGATCGATTCAATCCAGAAAAATTCACGGCAGAGCCCGAATAAAGATAATTTTGCTGTAGATGATTCTCCGAAGGGATTTGGTTCTATTAATTCGAATGAAGGCAAAAAAAATGAAACGATGGAAGGAAACGCTGAAACAAATTCGAGGCCAAATTCGTACTCATCTGGAGTCAAAGAGAGGAAGTCTATTTTTTCATCCTACAACCCTGAAGAGAATCAAGAGAAGATATTGAAATTGGCGCAACATGACAAAAAGGTGTTGAATGATCTGGAAAACATGAAGAATGGCATAGTCTCTTCTCTACAGCAAAGGAACAGACCTGTCCCTTGGGAGGCATTTGAAGGCTTAGAGCATATTAAGCAGGAAGTCCAGGAGCAAGAGCTACATCTACATAACATCAAGGCCACATTAACGATAAATAAAGAAGTCACTCTGAATCCTAATCAAAACCGAGAAGCCACACCTTCGAACTATCAATCAGAAAGAAATACCCTACTTGAACGGATAGCTCTAACGCCCCAAGAAGATGCAAAAAGTCATCATAATAAGATCATTCACAGCGAGAAAGATTTGAAAAATATGTCGAACCAACATATCGATCAGCATAAAGATTCCCCTAGGAATGAAGCTCTTGATGAAAGTGAGATTCAAGATGAAGAGGGAAAGGAAGCAGACGAAGCTGACACTCCATCACATAAAAAATTCACTAATCCACCGATCAATTTCCAGCCCATGCGACTTGATACAATTGACTCTCAGAGCGCGACACCATTGGAGAAATTGTCCAAAATTGAAAGTTTTGGGAGCCAATCCGACCGAAAACGTCCTTTCCAAACTCAGATTATACATCAAACGAATCTACCACAGAGGGTGTCATTTACTCCCAAGCATACTGATAATGAATTAGACAGACACACCTTTGGATCTGACCCAAAATCGACTCCACAAAACAGAGAAAAAACTCCAATACCAAAGGATTTCGAGGGCTTTATAAAAGCGAGCAAGGAAGTACCAATTTTTAGTGAGCTCGAGAGCAACCTCCTAATGACTTCCAATCCAAAGGCTATTGAGCAATTCTGTATCACTGCTTGCAGGAAGCGAGGGTTAGTGCATGATAATGATTATTTTAGCATAAACGCCAAGTATAGCTTGCTCGAAGATGCCAGCAAAGGACGAAATCAACTAAAGGTGGTCCTTCTATTTGGAAACAAAACTAATAATCCAATTTCAAACTTCAAATTTGAGTTTATCAAGCATACCAATCTGAGTTTCATTAAAACACCAGATCAGGTTGAGTCAGAAATACCGGCTGGAAAACAAATAAAAGCCGAATTCATTGTTAGCATGGTAAAAGTGCCTGTTTGTGACTTACACTTGAATTGCCAAGCGCAGCTTGTTAACCGTCTTTTAATGGAAGATATTAACTTCCGTTGCATTATTCCAGTGACTTATAATATGTTTATGGCCTTCCAGCCAGACTTATCATACCAAGAGTTTCTCGAAGGCTGGAAGCAGTCAACCAGGAAAATTTTGAGAGGTGAGCCAAAGCTACTGACGAACCAATTGATAAATTCTTCGAAAGATTTCACTGCGATTCTAGGCGATTTACTTGACTATCCAGGAATTTTGGATGAAAATGGAAAGCCGCAGGCCCATGCGTTAATGGGCATTTTTGAGCTTGAGAAGAAGTATACTGAATACCTAATAAAAATAAATTGGATACCTCAAAGTCAGATAATTGCTTTTGATATTGCCCATTTAGCTAAGAATGCATCAGAAGCAGAATTTATTTTGCAAACGCTCGAGTTTCTTTTCACACGAGGGGCAGAATCTGCTTGAAAAATTTTCACAAATTTTGAAAATTTTTTGAAAGATAACCAACCATTATTTCTATCTGAATAGATGATGATCGATATTTCTTTTATTCAGCATTCATAAGATTTTCATTATTAGAAGACCTCTCATATGCTGTGGTTTGTCTACCCATCTGTTTTTGGTCGTTCTGAATAATAAAATTAGGCAATGATATTTCATGATTATCAAAAACAAAATAATAGGTTAATGAAAAGGCTGACAAAATTCTTTTAAAATTCGTAAATTAGCAATGCAATAATTCAACTAAAAAAAAAAATGATTCAAAAAAGAGCGCATCACCTTTTATTTTTTGAATAATTTTTGTGAAAACATTTCCATCTTAGTATGCATAATTCGTATTACAATAGTCAGCTATAAACTCCGATACAAGTCAAATACCTTATAAACAAAATAGCTATCTTCTGCCTCGCTGATGTATTTGCTTTGAAAGAAAGAGAAATAATTAGAGAACTAAAGATAAGAAAATATTCTTACGCCTCCTGCATAATATGCACCACCGAGATTCATAAACAGTCCTCCCATTGGAGCCATTGGCATAGGAATACTGTTATTTATGAGACCGCCACCCGCATAACCCATGCGCTGCGGTTGAACCGGCTGTGGTTTCAGTTCGGCCAACTTCATTCTGTCCTTGGTTACCTTATTTTTGCTGTCCATCTGTTTCATTTCTTCCGGATCTCTCTTTTTGTCTGGGTTATTCTATTTTTCAAGCATGATTTAATATGACTCTTTGAATAGACTTGGTTACCTCGAGGAATTTTTGAATCATGTTATTTAAAGTTGCATTTTTCTTGACCTCAGTCATCTTTTCTCTGCAATTAGGGCCTAGTTGTTATATCATAGGATACAAGTAAGAAGCACTATTTACATTCATCAGATTTTTGCACCCAGTCTGAGAGGCATGCTGCACAGAACTAGTTGAGTAAGAATATTGTCAAAATTAAATGCTCGTATTTTTACATTATGCAAGCAAGGAATTGCGCTCACACACTGATAGATGAAGTCGATACAAATAACGCATTGCATTTCTTCGCTCATGTCTTCGAGCATCTATTTGCAAGTTTATTATCCTGAGAGCACCATGTTGAGTAACTTTTTTCTGCACCGCTTGCGCCTCTGCTTCTTTCTTTGCAGCTTCAAGTGCTTCCTCTTCTCTTTTACGTTTATTTGCTAATTCTTCTAGGTTCACGGTTGCGCAGAACACATATCCCATTATTTCTAATTGAGAAAAGGTTATCATTGAACACCAGCTGGACTCACCTGCCGCGGAAACTTTCGAATTATGTAATAAATGAATCGTATCTCCGTTCTTTATTTCTACCTTGTTACCTTTTCCGACCTACATTGAGGTTAGGTGCCTTCATGGGTGAGAGATGTACCTTCTTATCATTAACAAAAGTCCCGTTTGATGATGTGTCCTCCAAATAAAACTTCCCACTCTCTCGATCAATGTAGATAGTGCAATGTTTCCCACTCAGTCTGAATAGCAATAAGTTTGAGTTAAGCTGCGAGAGTTTAATCACCTTGGATCCTCAATATTGATGGAGTTATCTTTCAATCTTCCTACCGTATAAGAATCTTCAATCAGAGCAACACTTTCATGCTTGGCAAAGTTTAGAGAGTTCAATTTGGCCCAGCTTTCTTTCTTCTTATCGTCTTTTGTCTCCTCTAACTTATTAGTCATCGTTTTGTAAGAAAATCAAGAACCTTTAGTAGTTGCAGGCTTCTTTGACATTTTATTAAATAGGATTAGGCAAATTTAAAAACTTTATCATTTTCTCAAAGCTCTTGATGGAAAAATAGCAACAACACCTTGCTTCGTTCAATAAGTTTCTTTAAAACTTAATGTATTATGGCGCTCTTTGTTCCTACGTGTATGATCAATTGTTTTAAGAGGCATGAAGGTTCTGAGAAGTTGCTAGTTGGAGCTTTCCCGAAACTTTAATTATAAAAAGATTACTATTATAACTTGTGGGAAAAAAAACAAAAAAGGGAGACTGATGAAATAATGAGCCTGTCCTTCGCTTAAAATATCGAAAACAGAGAAAAAGCAGTTCTTCGATACTTTATAGGTGGGTATATCCCGTATTTTCGAAGTAATTCTTTTGAAGAAAATGTGTCACTGGATCTGGAGACCTGGACTGATAAAATATGTTGATAGTGTTCTAAAATGAGAACAATTCTGATGAGGTTTCACAATTTGATTTTGTTCGAAAGTGATCAAGAGTACTCAATTTTGATTGAATCCTAAAAATTTAAAGTTTGCGTGAATTGATCTCTCAATTATTTGTTAAGAAAGGGAATTTGTTTGATTTTGAATGCACTTAAGTTTGCTAAGGGAAATATTTGACTCAACATTTGCTGTTATATAATTCAACAGACATATAGCTGGTACAGCTGGTGACTATTGAGTCAAATTGTAAATGATAGGGTCTCGCTTATCATCACAGTGGGAGTTTTGCAGGTTGGCGGTTGAAATTTTCTTTATAATGTGTTTCAGAATCAAGTGTTGAGAGTGCTTCATTTTTGACACTCATATCAAAACTCATTCAAAATGTTTACCATTTGTAAATTAGGTATTGAGAAAGTTCTATTTTGACGGAATACTTTTGAAAGAGCTTCATAGCTAATCTTAGTCAAAACGCGTCAGTGATTGAAAATTGTTGAAGAAAGTCCTTAAAATTGATGTGTTTTCATAATAATCTGAAGAAAAGTATACTAAATTCCTCAGTAAATTATTTTGATCTAGCTGCTCTTCAACAAATTGAACAGATAAACGGAACATTTGGCATTCAGTGACTTTTTGATAAGCATTAACTTTTATTGAAATTCCATAAATTCGATAATCCTGCTTCTTTTCAGTACCCAAATACGACCAGATGGGTGGATGTGTGACCAAAGAGAGCGAATCTCAGAGCAAAGAACCTGTGATTGTGGTTAAAAAACCCAGAAAAATCCCGGCATTAAGCAGCATCGAAGAAAATCATTTATACAAGGTACGAGCTGAAAAAGAAAAGAAAGAAGACGAAAACAAAGTAAACCAAAAATTAGATCAGGAAACTGAATGGTGTTTTAACTGAGAGTTCTGCGTCTCAAAGGAACGCTTAAAGCAAGAAAATTACTTTAAATATCGATTTTTTCAGGTTTTTTTGAAAAGCAACTCAATGATTGCATTAACTCTGACTATGAATGGAAAGTTTATCCGTAGGGTTTTTTGTTTTTCATATGTGAACGTCGTTTAAATCTGTGAATGGATGGATACACTCAAATCAAATTGTTTGTTGAATAACTATCCAGTATTTCATTCGTTCTTTGATTTCATGTCTCATATGCATACCTTAAACCACTGTGTAACTAAACCTTCCGTGTTTTTCGCTCTAGGGCTAGGACACTGGAAGCTTTGATTTCACCAATTGTACGATGGAAATCTCATATGATGCTCGAGCAGCGTCGTGAACTCTTATTTCCTAAAAGGGCATGATTGCTTAATAATATTAATGGTACGGGAAGAGCAGTATAAGTTATCTTAATTTTATTGAAGATCGAGCACTCACTCAGTTTTTTCTAATGACTCTATTTTAGAATCGGAAAGATTGCGAAATAACTACTACAGCTATAATTATTTATTGAAGATTCCGAGCAGCCAAGGAATCCCCTTTAGTAGGGCGAGTGAGAATGATGATATACGATGAAAAATTAAAATACTCGTCGGGACAGGCCTCAACTATCCCAATGTAAAATATATGAAGGCCAAGAAAACTCTTTGGTTAATGTTGTTTCTAATTTAAAAAAAGTAAGACTTCAATAAGTGGCTCTTCAATTTTATTTACATTCCTAGGGCTATGAGATGCATCGCTGCTTCGCTCCTCCTCTGATATCCTTTCCTGCTGCTTAACTCTCCGTGTGAAACCTGAGTTTTTGCCAGAAAAAATTGTTTGGTTAGATTCAGGCTGGCTAGGTTGGCTGCTAGTATTCTGAATTTGAGGGATCACCACTTTAACTTTTGCGACATTCTGCGCAAATGCTCCTCGCATTCTCTCATCTTCGAAAACTCTGTCATTTCGCTAACGTTCTATGAGTATAGATGAACTATATTTCTTACAAAAATGGTTTCTTCTGTTCTCATTTCAGCATAGAGAAAGGTTCGTTTTAAGCTCTCTAGCTCATGCCTTTGAAAAGAATTAGAATCAATAACATAAAAGAGCGAATTAATCAATTCACAATACTCTTTTTGTTGAATTATTCCTACTAAGAATTGATTTTGAGCCGCAAAGTTTTTCATTTGTTCTTCCAGTCTGCTAATACGATTGTTCATTTCCATTGAAAACTGCCTGAGCAACAGATTGTTCTCAATCGCTAGTTCTCTTTGGTTGAGCACCGATTCTGGAGTATTTCCATTGGGCTCCTTATGCTTAACTTATTTTTCACAAGTAGAACCAAATGAATACATCTCCATTAGAAGGTTGCTCTTTCTCTTCTTCCTCCTTCCATTCTCTTTCTTCGTTAATTTCGCTCTTTTCATCATTTCCTGATTCTACTTTTATATTTGCTTCATTGCTTGGCCTATTCTTTTTCCGTTTGATTTGAGAGAGCAAATTCCTAATCAAGATAGAGCAATATGTCACAAAAGCTGTGTACCTTTTGCCTCTGAGAAATAACGCATGAGAGTAGCAATGCGCATTGCAATTTGTCTTATGCTTTTTAAAACCATAGAGGTTAAGCTTGTAAAAAGAAAGAGTCAGAATTTCTTTCCTTCTGGAATGCATGTACTTGTCGTAGAAAGGACGTGTAATTCTTGTGCTTGAAAAAAATTGGGAGAATTTTTTCCGCAAAATCTGTAGATTTTTTAATCAAAATAGCATCACCTTCCTTGTTCCAAGCAATAATGTCTGAATATGTTTCATTCTAACCACAACGAGATAGCATTGAGAGTACGATAGGATAATTACTTCTAAAATGGCAAATGTTTGTTTCAAGAAGCTTGAAATGTTGGAACCCTCCGATGAATTGCTCTCAACTATTTTCTGTTTGACTGTAGGCAGATTCATATCTACAAAATCAATTTTTGCTAAAGCGATCTGTCTTTCTAAGAATTAAGAATCAAGATTGTATTCTCAAAAGAACCATAATTCGAAAATTCGTTTCAGATCAAATTGGCTAATCTCTTCAACTGATACCAACTATGAACGAGGGTCTTCTGAAACTTAAATCAAGCCGAGGGCTATTCTCGAAGAAATTCTTCTTCATAAAGATCGACCCTGCCTCGAGATAAGTTTCAGACGATCATTTCTTATATATATCCACAAGACAAAACTGATTCCCTAATAAGTTTGATAGTTCATGGAGTATCTAAGCCCTCATTGAAAGTGACGTTGAGAAGAAGAAAAATTTTTGAAAAATCCAAGTTTTCCAATTATTGAAGCAAAAAATCAAAATATATATAGAATCGCGTTGCAATTTTGCCACATGAAATTGAGCATGAGTCGGTTCTCTACATTAGAATAGCAAATACCACTCACTGTTGGATCTTCTTGGACCCAGATGGAAAGCAGCTTACAGCGATGGTAACTGAGAGCTCTTGTGAACATCATTCGTAAATAATGAAGGATAAAATTATGGAGATATTCACAACACTCCGCTCATTTTTCATTGATACGTTAGGAGGGCAGGCTACGGTCTGCTTAGCAGAAAAGAGAATCCAAAAAAAGGACGACGAAAGCAAATTAAGAGCTGAAAAGCCTGTGAGATGGCCGGGTTTTTCTGATTTAATTTTTGATAAACTTTAGCTATAAATAACAAAGGAGCGCTAATTTGAGAACCTTGAAGTGCAAATAAAGTAAATAGATACCAGTCAATTTGAAAAATCCAATCCTCACAAAAGCTGGTTTTACTGACGAATTTCAATGATTTTGCTCTCTAAATCATCCAAAATAATGGAAGCTATTTATTTTTAGCGCGCCCCTGAATTTAAAATTTAATATTCTGGTTCAAGCCTCATGTGAAAATTCTTTGTGATTCTAATCGCTCAAGTATTAGGCTATAAATACTCGCTCAATTGTACAATTTATATAATCACTTTACTATACCAAAGCAAGAAAGCTTCACCAGCTAATCAACCCTTTTCTTCTTCCCTTCTTCTACTTTCTTCTTTCGATGACAACTTTACTTATGGATAACCTTCCTTTACAATCTGATGACTCTTGCAGAACAACCACTTCCAACACTGCCATCTCAAAACCTCGCCGTTCTTGGAAAGAATTTATCCACCGACAAAACGGTGTTCGAGTGTATGTGTGCAACTCTAACGGCTGCCACAAGACATTTAAGTACCTTTCCTCTCTTGTGAAACACGAGAGAATTCACAGAGGCGAACGTCCTTACACTTGCAAAGTTTGCAATCAAAGCTTTGTTCAAAGCTCAAATCTCAAGAGACATGAAAAAACACACACAGGCGAGAAAGCTTTCGCTTGTTTGGAGTGCCCAAAGAAATTCTCTACCGCTTCAAATTTGAGACAACATCAGCAGATCCACAACGAAGGTGGCGAGAGAAAACATTATGACTGCCTCCACTGCGGTCGCAAGTACCTCTATCCAAGCTCACTTAGCAAACATTCGAAATTCTGCGAGGGTAGAACTAAATCAGATGTAAGCGAAAAGCCCGATGATCACGAAAATAAAATCGAAGAGCCCGTCATTAAAAAAATTGTAAAAATAGAAGACACTCCTTCGAGTCCAGAGACCAAGTCAGTAAGCTCATGCCAGATGAGTCTGATGGAAACTTTGGAAAAACTCGCTGAAACTCCCTCTATTAAAGTGGAACCAATCCACAAAAATAGCCCCCTGGTGTCTACAATGCCCTTGTTGAGACAACCAGCTCTGAATTTAGCTTTCAACCATCAAGTCAACAGTCAACTTCTGAATAGCATGCTGATGCAGAAGGCAGCTTACAACCCCATTCAATCAATTCAGCAGCAAAGACTTAATAACTTGAGTCTGTTTAATCCGAGATTGACAACGATGAACATGTCAAACCCTTTATTTCTTACACAGAATCCCCCAAATAACCTTCCTCACCAAGCCAACCTTTTCTCCTTTGGCTATAACAGAAACTTGTTCTTCTAAAAAATTTTATAAACTTTAAGATTCTTGATAGACTTAGCTGTAACTAATCTACATCCCTATATAACCTCAGTACATTTTCTTTTTCCTCGTCATTTATTCTTGTTTATTTACTCATTAGGCTCTACAATATACAAATCTCTCGTATTAGAAACGTGTGTTTTATTAATCATTGTTCGAATAACTTGAAAGCATAGCAACTTTATTATTTTTTCCTTAGCCTAAAAAGAATTTGAGCTGAATCTTCTAATTTATTTTATGAAGCCAATGATTTCTCTATGGATAATTAAAAAGTTACAAAACAAAAAAGCTTTGCATCTTCGCCACAAGCGTAAGTGAAGGAAAGGAATAAACACGAATGAACGACCCAAAGCAGCTACTATTCCTTCAATGTTATTTTTATTTATAGACAAAAATCCCCATAATTTGTCACTCTTTCTGTCAATATATCCTAATTTCACTAGTGTTGAAATTGATTTCTTCAGCTGTTGGAATATATTTTCATCATTGTAATATGCTGCTATACTTTTTCGTTACGCAATTTCAAATATCTCTCAAATATGTATATTGATATATATTCACTGAAGATGAGCAATCTTTTTCTTAATCGAGTGGGAGGTTGAAGAGGAAGGAATTGATCATCTTTTGGCTACCAGCTTTATTCCATTGAGGAACCATGTGGCCAACGCCCATAAAAGTGACAAATCTGAGGTTATTGTAATCTTGGTAGAAGCCAGTTGTCTGAGGCTCATCTGGGTAGAGGCCTGGGATTGTCCAAGGAGTTTTTGGGTTTGTCACAGGCAAGTTAAACTTTTTAGCAAGGTTTCTGAAAAAGATCTCAGCGTTATCAGTGCTGCAGACCCAGTCGGAGTCTCCGCTGTAGTAAACAACACGATAGCCTTTAGAAATGAGGAAAGCATAGGTATCACTCATGTTTGCAAAATCTCCTCTTTGGTACTAATATTAATCTGGGTAAGGCACTTTAGAGGATTAAAAGAACTTACGTCAAGAGTTTGACTGCAAACGCTCCAGGTAATATCCTCAGGAACGTGGAAGGCTTGCTTAACTTTGTTATCGTTAAAGAAAAGAGTCGCACCGAGGACATCAATGCAAGGAGGAAGGTAAGCCTGAGAGAGTTACAGTTAAGTTCAATATATTACGAGAGAATTTACAAATGGATTGACTCCTCCTTCTTCGGCGGCATCTACTGCGAAGAACTCGAAGAAACGAGCATAATGCTTCTGGAAGCTAGGAGGGAGTGTTTGATTAGTGTCGTTATAGCAAACATTGAGGACATCGTATGGATTCAAGGAAACGGATCTCAAGTATTCGTAGGCAGCATTAACAACGGTAGGGCATACCACTGGATCATAATTGAAATGGCATTGCTCACGGAAGGTCAAAATAAATTCATAAGGAACGAGATTGTGGCGAGCAAGGAAGTTGAATCCTGCGACTGTTTTTTCTTGGGGGCTGATTTGAACGACTCCATTACCAACTGCCAGCCCTTTGAAGTTAATAGTTTCGGCCAAACGACCTTCATTGAACCAATGAATGGCGTTTGCCAATGAAGGGACGTAGACTCCACCGTAGCTTTCTCCGGAAATGTAGAGCTCATTCGCTTGGTATTCAGGGAATTTGCCAAAGAATTCAAGAATTGCCTTAAGGTTATCTTGCGCGGTGAGGAGATCATTGTAGGTCATAGCTGTTCCATTTGAGAATCCGACCTAGAGTCGAAATCAGACCCTGAAAAATTTAGTTTCCTTACTCCAACAGGGGACTCGAGATAAAGGACGCTGGCATTAGCGTTCCAAGCGTAAGGATTAAATTTCATCACAGTTGAATTTGGCTCGAAAAGGAAAGGACCATGCTCGTAAACAAAACCGTCTAAGCTGGAGCAGCCAGGACCTCCGTTAAGCCAAAGGAGCTTCAAATGTTAAATTATAAGTAATGATAAGGAGGTTACAAGAGGGTCTGTTTCGGGCTTGTTCATGCTGGTCACGAAGACGTAATGGAATGAGCGGCTTTGGGTTGTGCTGTTATCGATGAATAAGTAGCCTGAGTAAATTGAGAAATTATAAGTTCCAGCAGGAATTTGCTAATAATAAGCGTGAATCAGGTTGAACGAAGAGAGGAAAGGCTTACTGGGATTTGTGACAGATCAACCTTCTCATTGTCAGGAGCTGAGAAAGCCACAATAGTCAGTGACAAGGCGATTAACCCGAAGAAAGCTAATTTGGACATATCAGTCTTGACTCAAGATTTAATACTTCAATTAACTATTTATGAAGAGGCAAATCTCATATGAAATATTGAGTGCGAGTTTAAAACTTTAAACTAAGGAATCTTTTTGTTGAGTGCCGCTGCCGTTCTGCACCTGTATTTTTAAAACTATTAGCTTAGAAAATGATCCCAAAGTAGCTAGGACTAGACAATATTCAATTCTTTTGGATTAAAAGAAAAGTATTGCTAAAAAAAATTGCGCACAAGGTGGTAATGAACAGAGTCATTATTAAATCCCTTCATGTGTTTTTTTTTTTTGGTAGACTTAACAAAATAACTTGTTATAGCAAGAAAACCCTTCGTTGTAAGTTCAACTCTCGATGTAATATATGGACTTTCCAAGATGTACCAGATTTTGTTCATCTAAAGGATCTTAAACCTTTCCTTCTTAGAAAGTTCGCGATGATTTCAATACTTTTGCTGGAGCATACTAGAAAATATTCTTCCCACATCATATTAGAAAAATGCACAGGATCGCTTCTTTTTCTTATTTCTTTGGATAACAAACTATCAATAACATAACATAACAACACAAGGATGCTGGAGTCTTCAACTAGGTGATTCTCAAATCTCTATTATTGAAAAATTGCTTAGGTATTAGTAGCAATAATATCTACAACTTCACTTTCTATTCAGTTTTGATTTTGTGTTTTTCATGAATATAGATCAACAAAGGTTGAAGTCTTTGCCTGATCAACCCGTCCCAACGTATTTGTTCTTTTCTATTTTTATAATGATTAGTTACTTCATCATACACTTTCTCCCATTCCAGAAGCTCTTTGAGAGTGGCTTGATAGAGCGATTTGATTTCTTCATGGTAATTATCATCAGAAAAATCTGCCTCAAAAACTTTCTTTTTAAATTCGAGCGCGCATATCCATCCAATAAGAAAATGCCCAGCCTCATGTTCTAACAGCTGATCTGAAGGCTTACGGACCCAAGATTTCTTGCGATTTATCAGGCAGTTCGAACTCACGAAAATTCTCATTTTTCCTGTCTTAAAATCGACATTGTAACGATATTTCGCATCCCAATAGATGTAAGCGTCGTAGTTTTTTTTCTCATCAGGAGGTCCCTCGAAATCATCCCATGTTAATTTTAAAAATGGATAACGATCGTAGTCGATAGACCAATCTTCCTCAGTGGACGCCGAGGACAGCTGACCTTCAAGTAATTTTGATGAATCTTTAGTTTCCAAACTCTTTTCCTTAAGCTTCTGGGATCGTCTCTTACACTTCCTGCAAGTATTACCCATATGATTTTTACAATTTGAGTTTAAAACAATAATAGAATTCATAAACGATTAAATATTCCTTTTTGAAAATAAGAAAAATTTTTGAATGAATGCTCGATAATGAGGAATCTAAGACAATTAGTTTTTCGATTTTGATAGGCAATAATCCACTCATTTATTATCGTCATCCAAGTGTAGTATAGGACTCTCTCTGTTAAAGTTGATATTGTGAATTTATTTATCTTGTTTAATGATTTGCTTATATATTCCTCTTCTTGTTACTTATTTAAGACTAATTTTCACAATTCAAGCATGAAAAACATCCTAACAAAAAGAATAATAATTAGTCCAAGTTAGGAATGTAATAATTCAACTAGCTTGTGTTATTCGAATGTTGTTTGATTTGTCAAGAAAGGCGCAAACTTCGTTACTATATCAACGGAAGTGTATTGAAGATGCTCTCCATATAATTTAATTCGCTTCAATCTTCCACTGGTATCAAGAGCCTTCAGGCCTATATAGTCTTCTTGGTAGAGAGGAGTTTCTGTCATGTCTCTTAACTTCATATTTTCATCATAATCACAGAACCATGCACTTTGCGCAGGATTAATGACGGTATCACCTGTAAACATAACTAGCATTACTCCTTCAAGATTCGCAAACCTTTGCTTGCGGGTATTGTTTTTGGGAGAGATTTCATTGTTGATAACTGGGAGGTACCGGGCAGATCTCAAGTAAGACTTGTAACTGTTTGCAACTTTAAAATAATTTGCTGCTCCAATGAGGTTTTGAGCTAGCCCTGTATAGACACTAAATTTGACAATGCCGTTGACGATGTCGCAGCCTATGCCATAAAGGCATTTGAGGACGGTGTAGGTACCCATATGAGGACCACCGATCGAGATAAATTTCTTTACGGATCCTCCGAAATCGCAGTTTTGAATTAAGCCTCGTGCGATGAGAGCTCCTTGAGATATTCCAACAATATCAATGTCCTTGCCAGCAAATCTGGGGTTGGCTTTAAGATTTGCGCATGCTTGGTTTTCTTGCCTCTGCATAGTTACAAACAGGAAGCTATCATAACCGCTTCCGGACTCAATGCATTCAGCATAGGAACCAACATATAAGCTGAATAACCGGGCAGTGCTCTTCATACCGGAGCTTTCGCAAGAACCACCGAGACCATGGAGAATGGCGACGGGGTTTGCTGCATTACAAGTGGCAATCAGTGCCAACAGGGTAATAAATACCTTATACATAAATCAAGAATTTAATTATAATAATTTGCTGCAAATCCTAGTAAAGGATTCTTGAAATTTATAATATTTTTCTATAGCACATTGTGATAAATGTTTTTTCCTTCGATGGTGTCAGCGGTACAGAGACCTCGTTCTCCCAACTCTCCTCTAAAGGGAGCACGGATCATCTCCTTTAAATTGCTGAGTAAAATAGCACTACAGCTATCGCTCTTTATGAAATAGAAGGCTTTCATGGTTCAAGATTGTGAGATCCCAGCTAGTATTCTGGAGACTTGAGTGTTCATCTTATTCGGTTTATTATACGTTCTTTTGTTGTTAATAACAGATGTAATATCTGATTATCAACTATATCTATGTATCTCTTCTTATGCAAATATTTCTGAATCTTGATTAAAATTTTAGTTAGACTCCCAAACCCACTAACCTAAACAATGGAAGATAAACCCAGTCCAAGTATCTTGGTCATTCGACATGCACAGTCAAATCATAATCTCGCCAGAAAGCTAGCCACGCCAGAGACTGAGTTTGCTGTCCAATTTGACAAACAATACAAAGACACTGAGCTCAGTGAAATCGGAATCAAGCAAGTAAGAAGATATTCGTTTTACTTTCTTACGTTTTTAGTGTGATGAAGCTGTTGAGAAAGCTCACAAACTTAATATCGGCTTAGTGTTCACCTCTCCTTTGAGACGTGCGATGGAAACTGCTAGAAGACTTTTTGGAGACCACCCTAACAAACCAAAAATTGAAGTCCTCCCTGAAATTAGAGAAGTGTTTACGGATGCTGGAGATGTTCCATTACCATGGACCGGCGAGCTTGAAAAAACATATGCAGGCTTCGATTTCAGCAGATTAGATCGATTTGCCGAAAGAAAGCCTCTATGGTTTGTTGAGCTATGTGAGGAAGAAGTGAAAAAGAAATTGTATGAATTGATTGATAAGAGAGATCCAGAAACTAACCCAAGCGATGTAATCATTGATGAAATGATTAAAGTAGCACCGAAATATATCGAAAGCCATCTTCCAGTGATGGAAAGAGTACTCGCCGTAAGAGAGATGATTAAAAAGCGTGCAGCTGAACTAAAACCCGATGAAAAAATAGTAGTTGTGGCACATGGGCATTTGATATACTGCCTTATTGCCGAGGAATTTGATGCTGAAGGAAATCCGAAGAAAACTAAATACCTTTCAAATTGCGAATTCTACGAATACAAACTCAAGTGATAGGCGAACTTTCATGAGTTTAGATTTATAATTATTTCATAGTTATATGTTATCATAAATCTTTGGGCAGGTAGCAAAGTTGTTAGAAATAAGTATAAGAGGAAAACACCAAGTGAAAAAGATTTTTAAAAATTGAAAGAAATACCATTTAGCACGAAGAAAAATCATTTTAAGAATAAAACAAACTGATATCTCAGCTTTTTATAAATTAGATCAAAAAATGCAGCGAAATTTGAAAGATTGGGAAGCTGAGGTTGAAAAATACTATGGTAGAGAGAAGCAACCTGAAGTTATTCAAAAAATTCGTTCAGAAGCCCAGAATGACCTCCATGCTGGGTTTTTGCTAAAATACAATCACTTTTACGAGAAAGCACTAATGATCTTCGAAAGTTTACGAGTTCGACTCGATGCACTCTCAGTGAGTAACATCTCTCATCTCAGTATCCCAGAGAACATGGTGCTTTTTGATTCTTTGTTTGATAACACACTCGCAGTTTTGGAGAAAGAGACGAAAATTTTGTATATGGATTTCGAACGAAAATTTCTTGAGAAGCCATTAAAAATGACCACCACAAAAAAAAAGTTGGAAGAAAACACTAAGCCTAGCAAGGTTCTTCCCTTGAGTGTTCATACATTGAAACTTAAAACAGGAATTGAAAATGTGTCAAGTGTTCATGTTCTCAAGGATGAGAGTGGTTTAGCTGTGGCTTATTCCGATAGGGAGGACTATTCCTTAAAAATTTATAGCTTTCAATATAAAGAAGTTATCGCGACAATCCCAAAATTCCATGAAAGTGCTATAACGGCGATCGAAACCAGCTTAGAGCCGCTGACTATCTATACCGGAGATGAATCAGGGCAATTAGTCATACAGCAATTTCAATCTGGAAAGTTCGAAACTCTTACAAATTTAACCGTAGCTGGTGCTATCGACAGAATGGTATATTTGGCAAGCAAGAAATTATTATTTGTGGCTGGAAAATTCGACTATTTAGGCAAGATAGACCTGAATTCTCCCGATCAAAAGTTTACAGTTGAGCCTATCAAACTCAGCGAAGGGGAAGATACTCTGCTCATCACGAAAGATTTCCTCATCGACGAGCAGCAAGAAATAATTATGCTAATTATCCAAGAAACCTTTGAATATAAGGTTCGATGCCTGGATCTCGAGAATTTAAGTATCAAAACATCGTTTAATATTGAAAACGGAAACGAAAGGATATTTCAGTTCAAATCGGGCAATACGATTGGGCTAGTGAACTTGTATGACGGAGTGATCACCATCATGAAACTAAATACTTTGGCAAATGAATGGATGGTTTCGGCAAGAATCGAGGCTCAGATGACTGGGCTGGATTGCTGCTATGTAACTCTTGATGAGAAGCATTTGGTGGTGTTTGAGCAGTTAGTGGAAGGGGAAATGCTGGATAAAATCAAAAGTACTGCTTCAGTTTATTCAACTCAAACTTGGAAATGTGTTAAAACAACAATAATTGCAGGAGAAAGGTTGTATCCATTCGTTTTTTATATCTCCAAGAATGATACTGCCTTACTCTGGGATGCAGCAGGACAAGCTGGTTCGTATTCTTCACAATATTTGTTATCACTTAATAAACAACAAGGAACCGTCAACAACCGTTGCATTCTTGAGGTGTTTTTACTTGCTGAGAATCCAGTTCATTAATATGAAGATATATATATGGATAATTGAACAATACATGTATATTTCGATTGTTTGGAACAAGAAAAGGAGGCTCTATCAATATCCCAGAGGCGCCTAGTTATTCTACTCAGTTATTCTGTTGATAATAATTGCTATAATTTTGACAGTATTATTCGAAAAGCTGTCATGTTATTGATTTCATATATTATATTATGCTCTCAAGTCCCTAGAATCTGGAAAGTAATTTTATTATATGTTCATCAGACCTCTCAAAAATTTGGGTGATCGATATCCTCAAATCCTGCATGAAGAGCTTGAAAAATATCCAAATATACTTCAATTAATCAACGCTTTCGAGATCGGCTACCTAAGCGGAAGCAACCCGGACATTGATATTGCATCATCAACGAGAAAAATAAACACATTGACAACATTAACCAATTCAAAATTAATCACCCCACAAGAAAGAGTTAATCTGTTTCAAGCTCTCGTAAACGATCCCTCGCTCAGTTTTGAAAAGGCACTTGACAATAAACTACAAAGTAAAGACAACCAAATGGAATTTATTCTCAAAATAGGTACTCATCCTCGCTCTACAGTTAAAAGATCGAAACCAGTCATCGTGAAAGTTGAAAAAGGTTACCCTGAAGAAACAAAGATTAACGAAAAGCTTGATGGAAAGTTTATAAAGAGCCCTCTTCAAACAAAATTTGATTTAAATGAGCAGAAAATGATTTTGGAGCAAATCGAAAGGGCAGAAATTGAGAGACTTGCCAAGGAATTCGAACAACAGAGCATCATCCTTCGTCGGACAAAGGAACCAGATGTAAATTGCGATATTTGTTTCGAACCCTTGTCTTCAAAAGAAATTTTCCCCCTTGACGCCTGTTCGCACGTTTATCATCTAGATTGTCTCAACGATTTTGTCAAAGACGCTGTGTTATCAAAGAGGGATCTAATTAAGTGTCCTGATTCACAGTGCTCTGAAAATTTAACAGTGAATGATATTCAAAGCATCATAGCTGGGGATGAACTCGATAGATTCTATGAGAATAAACTTGAGATGTATATCGCTGCTCATGAAAATGAGATTTCGTATTGTCCGACACCAGGATGTAATTATGCCTTTTTGCACAATGGAGAACCAGAATTACGCTGCAGAAAATGTCAGGGTCATTATTGCCTGGATTGCAGAGTTCAGTTTCATGTTGGGAAAACATGCTTGGAGTACAAGCAAGAGAAAGTTAATAACACTTTTGGGAAAGCCGATGAAGAGTTTATGCAGTTTGTCAAAGGTGCAAAATACAAACAATGTTCAGCTTGCAAATTTTGGGTGGAAAAGAATCAAGGCTGCAATCATATGACTTGTCGCTGCAAGCATCAATTCTGCTACGTTTGTGGAGCGCAATGGAAAACGTGCAGATGTTAGTACAGATACTTATCGTCTCATTTTTCTAGAATTGTTTGATATGTGATATTACCTGAGGATCTAGTTTAGATTTGAAGAGGAGTTAAACTTGTAATTGTTGTTGCATGAATGCAACCTGAATATGAATATGAATACAAATTCATTCACAAAATAGATGGAATTAGAAATGATAGGAAGTGTAAAGTAATCGTCGAGAGATCGGACAGTAATATGCTTGGAATAGCTATTTGACCTTCGAATCCTTAGAGCGAGACAAGCTTGGGAATGATGCATGTATTTTGGAGTTGTAGTCATGATTTATAGTATGTTAATTAGTTAGCTATTGTAGACAAAAGTATATCATCTGTTCAAATACATCATGCAAGTGCTATATAGGTTTTAGAACTTTTCCACCATAGCAAAAGGAAGCAAGGAAATCCTGAGAGAGAGTATTTGGTGACTGCTTTGCAGCCGTTTCAGAACCACTCATAAGAAAATGAAAAAATGTGATCGGTGAATGATTGTAGATTTCACGGAAGTTTTCTGAATTAAGTTTTTGAAAGCGAGGAGAACATCTGGACACATTGAATAGTTAGGTTGTCCATATGAATCAGGTTACTCTATCGGCCATGACTTAATAGGGATGCATAAAATTGAAAGAGATGAAATCACTACTGCTTGATACTCTTCCAAAATTCATACAACATAGTAATTGAAATATTATGATGATTATTTTTTGAGTTATCAAATTATCAAATTAGAGGAATTTTATAATTTCTTTTTAATTTCCAAAGTGTGTCGCTTCCATAGTCGTAAGGGTAAATTATAGCTAGCCGCCATTTTGAAAAGAAAAGTCTGTAACGGTAAGTCTGCTTGCCAGGTAGAGATCTTAACCAGTGATCAACTAATATTTGAATTTTCGAATTGTTATTGTTTTGGGAAAAGTAAAAATTTTTTGAAATTTATGAATCTGGAGTTTTGGTATAGTTAAAAGAATGAAAAAATTGAAGCAACCTAAATAAAGGTACATCATACACAGTGTTAGTAGCGTTGTAACAATCCAATCTGCAGCTATCTCAGCCTGTACATAAATTTCACTGAGCTTATCATCAAAAATAAATGATAATTGAATTGGAATATTCCTAACGTTTAAAGTACTCTTGTTTAAGTAGCATAACAGAAATCTTAATTGAATTAAAGCACACAATTTGCATTTGCATATATCATATTCTTAAAACTACTCCTACATCGACAACAAAAACCACGATTTTCTTGGGAATAACTAAATTCACGTGCATAGGCTACAAAGGGGACCTTCGAAGTGAACAGAATTCTGATCAATCTAAACCCACTTTTCTGCGGAAAAGAGAAATTTCCCCTCTAATGTTGAAAGTCAAATTGCAAACCTGTTAGTAGAACGCGTAATAAATCATCAGTGAAGCTCTTTGTGTGAGCTGATTTCAATTCAAATTTTGACAAATATTAGCTTTCAAATAAATTCTGAAGATGTGGCTATGTATGTATTATGATTAGAAGAAATTTTTGAAGATCTTGCTATTTGTACCATAACAGAAATTTTTCATGTTCAAATGAGAAGGCAATATTTTCTACCTGTCAGTCACAATGCAAGTTAAAAAGAATAAATATTTTCTTCATTAATACTAAGGCTCTTCTGTCATCGGATTTTTGTAAATTCTACTATTAAAAGACAACATTATCGTTTCAATTTTGTAGCTTCCCGTTTTAACGAGTAATGGGCTGATTTGATATTATAAAACTCTAAATATTCTAAGATACAGCATTTAATTAAAATAATTTTGTTAATCCAAGAAACTCAAAGAATTTTTATATCTGCAAAATGTTAAATAAAAATGATGATGATGTACACAGCTTTTTCCAACAACTGCAGCGCTGCAGGACAGGCATCAGTGACACAGAAGATCCAGACAACCCTTACTTCCCAAGATGCGAAATGATTAAACCTGTTCAAAAAAAAGCACCAATTCGTTCGAAAATAGCCAAGAAAGGTCTCAGGAGAGGTGATACTTATGATGTCAATAACGATCGGCAGTTAGAAATTCAGCTTGCAACTGAAAGAAGTTTCCCAGATAGACGACTAACCACAAGTGCTATGGAGAACTTTTTAAAGATTTTTTTAGAGAAACCGCACCATGTTGCATCAGAACCGACTAAACTTTGTTTTAAATACTCTTCTTGTGAACCTCATGTCTCGACTGAAGCTTTATGCTCCAGAAGAGTAATTGATCGCATACTTGAGCATGATAAAAAATGGGTAAACCTTTGGATTTTTTGGGTCTTTTTTGAATCAATATCAATTCTCCCATACATAGGGCAATTGCAATATTAACGCTTTACTCCAGATGATTCCGCAGCTATATCAGTCTGAGACCACTGAAACTATGGTAAATATGACTAAAATGGAGTTTCAATCTAACGATTCATACAGAAACAGTTGTTATTTAATCTCACGAAGCTTCTAGTTTTATTTGAATGCGCCAGCGTATCAGACCTTAAAAAGAAGCAATGCCAAGTCTTGCTTGGAGAAATAGAGAAGCTCGAAATTTATCTCTATGAAAAGCACTTCAATACTGATTCAGCGGAAAATGATTCAGAGCAACAAAAGCAAATCATGAGTTTTAGTTCAGAAAGTAATTCTCCAGGTGAAACAAAGAGTAGGGGGTCCTATTCTAACTCAAAAAAATATATGTTCGCAACATCTCATTGCTCTCGACCAGAATTAAGGTAATTTTCTCCGATCTATTTTGCGTGATCAATGGCGATTATAAATTCCTAGGCAGCTCGCTATAATTATTTTGAAAGCAAAATATACTCTCTGTAAGATTGGATGTGATCTCTACTATGCGAAAATAAGTACACTCTTTTTTTGGGCCTCTCTCTCTCAAGCTGATATATGAACAAACATAGCTACTGGATTACATACTGCGAGCAATAAACTCCTACTGAAGAAATTCGGACTTGCTGATCTAGATGATTTGCCCAAATTGAATTTAAAGAAGAGAAACTCACTCTTGGTGACTCAAAATCAGGAAAAGTCATCTCCCGTTCATAACTCAACAGCAGGTTGTGTACACTTTAAGGAATGAGAGTTTAGTGATGTTTTGAGTAGATCTAAAACATCTGTTGAAAATGGGAATAGAAACACTGACTCGAGCCTCCAAATTCTCGATATTCATCGAAAAAGAATTTGATTATTTCCAAGAAAATCACGAGAAAACTTGGATTGAAAAGAAGACTAGGCTCGATCGCATCTTAACTCAGAAGCTTAAAAAATGGGTTATGAAACAAAAAAAGTACTTGTGAAACCATAGGTTCAGATACTAACTCTACATATGCATAATTATAGGAAAATAATTGAAGAGAAAAGAAAAGAACTCGAGGAAGCACTAACAACACAGTTAAGATGTACTAAAGTCACTTGCAAAATTTGCACCAAGCAGATTGTGGCTGAAAAACTCGTTGAGCATTCAACAAATTGCAGAGAGAAGAATGAGCTTAACAATAAAATCGCTGGGCTTAACGACAAGATCAACTCTGACAGATTTGAAGCTTATCGAAACCTAAGACAATTATCTAATAAAAATCTGCTCTTGTCGTAAGATTATTTTTCACAAAGCCTTCCTTAATTTGACAAATAGACGCAATTTTCAGAAACTGAAATCTAAATTAATCTCGAACTTTGAGAATGGTCGAAGAGGAGCTAGAAAGCTCTCTGAAATAGAAAAATCGAAAGGACACTCCAGCCAAATCTCTACATTTCAAAACACACAAATTTCAATTATATCTGAGTCAAAGAAATTCGATTCAACAAGAGATCTCTCAAAGGATGAAAAAGAGCCAAAGAATGATTCCCATTCAGTGCTTGCGGAAGGTTTTCAAACCTCTGAGACATCAAACCTAAGCAATAAAACAGCAAAGAAGTCGTCGAGAAAAGCGTTTTTTGTTAAGGCTAGAACGTTGAACGTAAACACAAACGAAATTGCGACTATTCTGGAAGAACCCGTTTCTATTCATTTCGATAGCAAAAAGGATTTGTCAGAGAGGAGAGATCCGGACAAAACTATGAGTGTAATCCAAAGCAGAGACGCTTCTTCTTCTTCGAAACATACATTGAAAAAGTCGAGAAAAATTTCAGATCCAGAAGGGAAGAACTTTCCCTCCAAGTTTCTCGGAGATGACCCACAAAGCGGTGACGACGACTCTGATTTTATTGTGAAAAATATGCTAAAATTGTATCCAGCGAAGTCAGAAATGCCAATTAGGTTGCCTCAGAAAATAGTAGGTAGAAGGGTAAAGAGCAACGAGGCTGAACGCTCTGAGAGAAATGTACTCATTTCACCTTGTCGGGTTTTGAAAAGATTCAAAACTAATGAAGGTATTGAAGTTTCCACTCAAACGCAACCAAAAACACCAGCAGACAATGAGTTCTCAACAACCCAACAAGACGCTCCTTGTCTTTCCTCTCCCTTCTCAAGAGTAACCAAAGCTGATCCACCCCTAGACAAAATTCATGCTAACTCGTCCTCTCCAGACAAGATGCCCTCTATACAGCTTTTATTGGAAGGGAAAAAAGAGGAACTTGGAAACATAAACAAAATCAATAGTCTTTTTCCAGTAGAAATTAGCGACATGAGGACTTTTGATTCTGTTAAAGACGTATCTAATTCAACTCATCCAACGATCCAAATTCAGCAGCGTGTAAAAACTCGTCTTGAACGAGAAAAAGTGTTTCAAACCCAACCTGCAAACCATCTTTCTCGAATAAAAGCTACAAAACCAAAGCAAGATTATTCCAAAGAAGCCACTCATTCTGCAGAAATTCATAAGCAGCTTTTGGCTATAAAAAGTGAAATTGAAGAAAACAGGACACTTATTAAATTATTTGAAATTATCAAGGATCTAGGAAAAACACTCACATTTGAACACAGTTACAGCAAAAGTAAGTTCTGATAAGAAATTTGGTGACCTAATTTCTCAATTTCGAAAGAGATGATTATGAAGTTGAGTGAATTCAGAACAAAACTTGAAGAATATGAAAAAATCATCAAGAAGAAAGAATCTTTACAAATTGCTTATCAGTTTCTGGAGCATTTTGAAGTACAAAATTTTTCTGTACAATCACACTACAACTCTATAGGCTAAAACCGATTATTGCAGGCAGATCCTCGAAACACAAAGGAGACTTGATGCGATTGAAGGAACATTGCACCCAAAAGAATTCAAAAGAGGTTCAATTAGACAGCAGACCCTGCTGTTAGATTTCGTTCAAAAGATACAAACTCTTGAAGGTATTCTTTAGAAATTTCGTGGTTGATCATGCTATTTATCATTTAGTTATGAAATCTACACGCAGCAGAAAAAGTAATTTCAGTGGACGAAAAGATAGTAAAAAAAGAGATTCAGATTCGGACGATAGTCGGTCGTCAAATCAATCTGACAAAGGGTCACTTGCATTTCAATCAAGTGAACATTCTATTCCGAATCTTCTAAAGCATCAAAATTCAATCATGACTGGAAACAAGGATGAATACGAGGAAGAAAAGAAAACTGATTCTATACAGTCTTTGACCAAAATCAGCTCTGAGTTTTCTTCATATCAAGATCTGAATCATCCACGCAAGTTTTTTGAACATTCAGATACAGGTGGGAGGACAGCTTTCAAAATGTACAAAGTGCAACGAGATGAGATGTCGGAAGAGTCAAAGGCAAATAGCTTGACTGAATCTGCTCCTGTCTCGAATAGTACCTCAGAATTGGGATCAATAAATCTCAAGGACAAAAAACCTCAATTCCTCTTTAAAAATAGCTTTGATTCAGATGTCAGCCTAAAGAGGCCTAAACTGGAGTCGATTCAGACGAATCAGAGCACATCAGATTTGAATTCAATGTCAAGTGTCGGCACTTCTGAGGTGAAGTCTCCTCACCCGATTCGACTGATACGGCAAAGTTCGATTGGTCTGCGATTACAGAACATCAAGTCACCAAGAAATGCGAAAGACAGTGAAGGTAAGTATGTAAGACGCAGAGTACAGCGGCTTTCTACTACCGTTGAAAGTACTCACCAGCTTTCGAAATTCAGTCAGAGAGAGGGACTTCAAAGAAATTCCTCGCTTAAATATGATTCACGAGAAGTTGTTTTTATTCCATGTGTTGATCAAGAAAAAGAGGAAGAAAATAAAAAACCCAAAAGACGTAAATCGACTGATGCGAAAAAGAAAAAGAAAACTGAGAACAAGAGACCAGAAGGCACCCGAAAGAGAACACGGAAACTATATATCCAGACTCAGAAACCGAAAAATCGACCCAGATGTGCTGATCCTGATAATGAAGGTTTAAACACACCAGAACTCGAACCTTGTGAGGAAAATTATCTGGCACAGGGTAGTCTTAGTGACTCTCAAGTCAACTACACCTCAATTAATGAACCAGAGTAAGCTTGAATCTAATAATCGCTTGCTGAGTTAACTTGTTTCTAGGAATTTTATCGGCTTAAAAGATTTTAAATTTATCAAAAAGATCGGTAAAGGCGCCTATGGAACCGTTTTTCTCGTGAAAAGGATATTGACTGGAGATTTTTATGCGATGAAAGTCATCAATATGGGAGAAAATGTAACAAATAGCTTTCTTCTTTCTAAGCTAATTGTTCACGCTATTTATCATCGATTGAATAGAAAAACAAAAAATTTAACAACGTAGAAAACCTCCGGAAAGAGAAGAAAGTGTTTGATATGTTATCTGGCGAATTCGTCGTCAAAGCTATCTTCACTTTTATTCATGAGCAGTTCATATGCTTTGTGACCGAATATATGGTGGGCGGTGATTTTGGTCATATCCTTCAAGACTATGGTTATTTAGACAACGATGTAGCTAAATTCTATATCGCAGAAGTAGTCCTTGCTCTCGAATATCTTCATGGTCTGGGTATTATCCATAGAGATTTGAAGCCTGATAACTTGCTGCTTGATCATCGAGGACATATCAAACTAACTGATTTTGGGCTATCGGAGACTGGTGTACAGGCCCAGTTATCAAACGCAAAAAGGCGTCAGAAAGAAACGAAGGATTTTACAAATATGATGGATAATATGTCTGATATTTCGATTGAGAGAAGCATCATCTATAACGAGAAATTTAACTCTCCAAAGATCGGACCAATTTCCAATTTTAGACTCAAAAGAGATTCAATTTTCAAGGATGAAGATGAGAAAGAGGGTGAAGTGAAATGCGCCATCAAAGCCACCGTTAAAGGCCCGAATAGATTAATTGGAACGCCAGACTACATGGCACCTGAAATTATCAAGGGACTCTCAATTTCTCACAAGTCACTGGACTGGTGGTCTTTGGGTGTCATGATTTTCGAGTTTTTAACCGGTTTTCCTCCTTTTAATGACGACACCGTCGAGAAAGTGTATGAGAACATACTCAATCTCAGAATCCCATGGGATCAACTTCCAGAAGGTAGAGTTTTGCTGGCTAGTCCGGTTTTCTAATTTTGAAATAATTAAAGGCTGGGAGTCGATGATTAATCCGGATGCCGTTGATATCATAACCAAACTGCTCAATCCAGACTACGAGAAACGACTTGGAGCAAATAGCGTCAATGAAATAAAGAAACATCCATGGTTCACAGGGATTGACTGGGCCAACATCCGAGAGCTTGAAGCACCGATACTTCCTGCTCTGGAAATACAAACAAGCTTGCCAGGTTCTAAAACCCAAATAGAAAGCCTGGAGGACATTTTCGAAAAGAAGAGCTCAAATAAAATCTCCCAAATTGAGCTTCAGGACTTGCTCAAGCACCTAAAGAAAGAAGATTCGAAATTCCAAACAAACCGATTTGACATACTTGATGAATTCAACCATAAATACTTGGAAGAATTGAAGTAATTTATTGCCATGGTTGCATTGAGTCATATAGAAAATTTCAATTGAAGAGAGAAGGTTAGCAAAGAAGTTGAAGATAAAATTCAGAAATACAAGATTAATGTTGGTTATCAGGAAGTGTCTGATGAAGGGTCAGACGAATCAGATCCTGATTATACAGATTTTATGCTCAATCCTAGTCTAACTGCTGTGAAATCTACTGATATGGGATTTTCTTCGCAAGAGTAAATATTTTTTCCTTTGAATGTAATCAACCTCAATCGTCGAAAAAGTACTAGAGCCTCACCGAGAGCTTCACCAAGAGTCAACCAAGATAATAACGATTTCAAATAATCCAAAAAATTGCATTCGTTTAGGACGAACTCTACCTAATGCTGATAAATAACTCATAATTCACAGAAAGATAAAAAAACATCAAAGTAGCAGAGTTAAATATTTTTGTTAAAGTATATTTGCCGATACTATCTTACAAATCAATCAATGTCTACATTACGCTTTCAATCAACAAACTAATAAATTTTAAGTGTTTCTGCGCTTATTGCATTTGTGAGTGAGTACGTTGAATATTTAATTTTTTATTTACCAAAATCCGCAACTTTATTAAGCAGTTAACAAATAGTTAACAAATGAAAGCAAAATCTTCTGGAAATGAACCTATAAAGACTTCCCCGAGCAATGGGCGTTCGTCATCACGGCAGACAAACTATAACGCTGAGCCCGCAGAGGATATCTTGGAAGATTTGAAGAATAAAGTCCTGCTGTACACTGAAGTAGAACGTCTCAACAAAATAAACTACTCACTTCAGCAAGAAATCGAGGATTGGAAGGCCAAAGCGATTCAAATTTACCCACCATCTAAAACTTTAGAAGAAAGATTAGAAGCATTGCTGCAAGAAAATAAAAACCTGAATAATATTGTATTAACACTAACAAAAGAAAAGGGAGCTCTCCAACAGCAGGAGGCGGTAATCGGAGAACTTACTGAGAAAATCGAGTTTTTGTACGCAGATAATGAGAAACTTCAAAAGCAGGTTGTAGGGCAAAACGAAACTATAAACTCTCTTGGTGAGCGGTTATATGACGCACAAGAGAAGCTAGGAGAGCTGGCGGGTTCCGAAATGAAGCTTGAAACACTCATTAAAGAAGTTGATCGGCTCAATAAGCTTCTAATTGAAAAAACAAATGAACTAAGTGAGGCTAAAGCTGATTCACAAACTTTGCGCAGCGGACAGTCTTCTCTCAAATTTGAGAATGATTCTCTCAAGGCAAACGTAAAAGATCTAAAAGTTCAGCTTGAAAAGCTTAAAGAAAAAGCGGATAACTTAGACCGAGAGAACAGAGAACTTAAACTAAGAAATCAGGCTCTCCAACAAGAGGTCTCAAACTTACAGCACAATCTCGAGTATAAGCAGCAGGAGATAGATTCGCAAAGAAAACAGCTCTCTGACCTGAAAGACACAAAATTCATTCTCCCGAAACTCGAGCAAACGAACCAAACATTAAGCAATGAAGTGCAAAGACTCAGTATGGCGGTGAGCGATAAAACAGCAGCCATTGAAGAATTGAGAGGCAGATTGATGAAAGCAGAGCAGGAGCTATATGCTAAAAAAGACGCCGATTCTAAATTAAAATTACTCCAGCAAGAAAACGAGCAGGCTAACAGAAAGCTTTCGGAGAAAATACAAGAACTATCCTCATTGGAAGAAAAATATCAAGATCTTGAAGGGAGAATTATTTTGATCATTACCGAGAACGAGCGCGCAAATCGAACAATCAACGAACTTCGCGAAGAAATTAGAAACATACAGCAACGAAGCTCGCAAGAGATTGAAAGATATAAAACAGCAGCGAGCGATCTCGAGATGGACAATAAAGCTAGTGCTCAAGAACTAAAAGGGCTGAATCAAAAGCATAATCAACTGAGTCAAAATTTCGAGAGACTTAATCAACAAAAAATGGAATTAGAAAGGGAGCTTGGCTCGGTATCTGAGCTCAAACATCAACTGATGCTTAAGCAGAGGGAGGAGGAAGCATTGAATAGAAGGCTGCTTGATAAAGAAAATGAATTGAGAGGTATGCAAAATAGGATACGTGAGCTCGAGAGTTGCTTGCCCAATCAGCAGGAGCTGGAAGCAAGGGTTAAGGTAGTGGTTGAGGAGTACGAAAAGCAGACAAACTTACTCCAAAAGAAAGACAAAATGATTGAAGAGTATTCTCGGATAATCAAAGACCTCAATGAGAAAGTTGCAAATCTGCAAACGTTAGACAATGACCTGATCGTCATTGCTCAGGAAAATGAGAAACTAAATGACCTTGTTGGAGAAAAAGTTGCTCATATCCAACAGCTAATGGGTCGAATTAGAGAGCTGGAAGACAATGCTAACGCTGCTGAAGAACTTGGATATAAACTTCGAAGCTTGCAAAACGAAAACGAGAGGTTACAAAAACAAATTGAAAACTCAGGCAAATTCTTGACGGAAAAGGAGAGCATCATCGGAGAAAAATCCGCTCATATCCAGCAGCTGACGAATCGAATTCGGGAGCTAGAGAGTAAGGCTTACACCGCTGATGAGCTAGGTTATAAACTTCAAAGTGCGCAGAATGAAAATGATAGATTGCAGAAGCATATTGAACATTTAAGCAAGACTTTAGCAGACGCAGAAAAAAAAGTAGCTCTAGCCAGGAAATCCGAAGAGAAAATCAATGAATTGACCGCAAAAACTCAGAAGCTCAATCAACTTCTTGAGGAGAAGACCAATCAATTAAATAGTGCAAGGGCTGAGATAGAGCATCTACAAAGCATGCTAGTTGAAAAGGATCGTAAAATTCAAGCCATGCTAGGAGATAACGAACGACTTTCTCAAGTTGCTGAAGGCAGACTCAAGGAACAGGAACAGTTAACAAGATCGATTAGACAGCTCGAAGAGTTTAATAGCGGCATTCCTGAACTGAAAGCAAAAATCACCTCCTTAACTGAAGAGAATGAAAAGCTCATTGAGCAAGTACGTTTGAAAGCTCAAGAAATCGAACATCAAAAACGATTGCTCGCAGACAAAGGAATGCTAGATCAGAAAGTACGCAGCCTTGAGAATGAAAATAGGAACAAAAACGATGAGATTCTACGATTGTCTCTAAAAGTAACCGAGGCTCTCCGAGATAATCAATTGCTCAAAGAGAAAGTGTATGACTTGGAAAACCAAGAAAATGAATTAGAAGAATTGAAAAGTAAGTTAGCATTGCTAGCGACGGAAAATCAGCGAGTTGCTATGCTTTTGGCTGAAAGGACTAAAGAACTAGATAGTTGCAAGATTAAACTATATGATTTTGATGAGCTTCAGAGAAAAAACGAAAGGCTGCACAATGAGAGTTTAGAATTGCACAAGTTATTAAGAGAAAAAACAGAAGAACTTGAATATGCAAAGCTCAACACTCAGGAACATGAAAGAAAGGATCAACAGCTGCAAGGATTAATGAGGAAAATTACTTTTTTGGAAGAGGAAAATCATAAATTGAGGACTGAATTACAAGAGAAAATTCAATCGGCTGATAGGGCTGAACATACTCTTATCGAATTGAATTCGAGGGTAAAAAGCATGAGTGCTGAGAACGAAAAACTTAATGGGCTTCTCCATAGTAAGCAGCTTGAAGTTGACCAATGGAAAGGAAAATACAGTGGGTTAGAAAGAATTCAGGCAGAGAGCAAGGAGTATCAAGAAAAAATCATCATGTTAATAACTGAAAGTGATAAACTCAAAGCAGCTATTCGAGAGAGTAAGAGTACAATAAAGGATTTACAGCAGAAGATCAGTTTGCTTATCGATGAAAACGAGAGAGTGAATGCTTATGCCACTGAAAAAACAAAAGAATTAGAAGAGTTGAGGCAGAAGTTGACAAAGTAAAATGTTACTAGATGTAAATATTCAAGAGACCTGCTTCTGGTAACACTTTTAAAATTTTTTGTTTTCGCTTTCTGTGTTGGTATTTACATGGATTTGCGTATGCCATAAAATCAGAAAGACCATTAATAAAAAAAACTGTTTGGGAAGATTAGATATAATTTGCTTTTCACTAGTGCAATTTGTAACATTACAAGAATAAAACCAACAAAAACAAGTTGTATGCAACAGAATTCAAGGGATAGAAAGAAGTTCAAAATTTTAAGAATATTGAGCATAGCTCACTATTCGTTCTTACTGCCTATGATTTCTTCAATTTCATTTTTGAAGGGTCACTTTTCACAATTTTTCCTGAAACACAAATGACAATTATTTTTCCGAAAAAATACTAATACAAAGTTCTTACATTTATTTACAAAAGATAATAAGTTTGAGACCAGATTTTAGTTGATGTTTGTATTTCAGATCAATATTTTTGTAAACTGTTGCTCACACTTCCTTATTATATTTATCTGTAGGAGTTTCGGAAACACTATGTGCTAGCAATTAGTAGCAATTGTGGATAATACAGGTTCTTAAGCATGTTGTTTAATATTGAGAATTACAATAATTGGATCGATTCTACAAAATTTAATTAATGAATCTATTTTAATTCTGCTGAATCAAAGAAGTACCTTTACTGAGGTGAATAATGTGTTGCCGAATTGCTATTTGTGGATAATTTTCTCCAGGAATACGCAGGTGATAAGCATTTCAAAGAATTGTTTAGCTTGATTCTCAACCAGTACCAAATATAAATTTTAGATTTTGAATTTTTCATTATAATTTAATAACTTATAAATTAACTTAAGCTTATCAGTAGGAGAAAATATTTTTGTATTTTGCATGTTTATGGAAATAAAGTGCCTGAGAACTAAATATGTATCGCTAAGGAGGGCCAAAATCAAATATTTCATAAAGGAAAGGAATTTTTCTATTACTTACGAATCAATGATAGGCAATTTACAGTTAAGAGGATTCAAACTCATGAAATGGGCAGCGCTAACTAATGTTCGACAAAATGACCCCACCTAATACTCAGTAATTATCGCTTAAGGGAGGCTCTAACACTTTCTCTAGCACTGACACTTGATTGAGCAGGTTTCATCAACACCTTGCCAGTTACCTGGTCGTTGATAAAGATCATAACAGTGCATACAAGACCAGCTGCACTAATTGTGAATAGCGTAATTTCAGACCAGTAGAACCCAAATTTAGTTTCAGCTGTGGCTTCCTGTATTTTACCAATGACAATTGGCACTACAGTTAATACGAGATCTTGGAAAGCACAAATGAGACCGAATGCTGTTCCTAGGTATTTAGTTGGCATGACCAATGGAACGCATGGCCAAAAGATCGCTGCGTACGTTGCGTAGAAGATTCCAAACAGCGCTACTGGCAAAATACAAATATAGCTACCGTCGTAATTTGGAAGCCATGTGAACAGACCATGAGCAACACACAGGAGAGCCGTGGAGGCAATCATAATCAAGCTTCTCTTTCCGATTTTATCAGTGAGAAGTCCGAATAGTGGGGTAACTGCTGCGGCAGTCAAGTAAATAATTGGGATGATTGAACCGGCTTCATCACTAGTCAGACCAAAACGCTTCTGAAGGAATGAGTTGGCTTGGTTGGTAAAAGCGTAGAAGCCGGTGTAGATCAGCCCGCAGTTCAAGAGCAAAAGCCAGAAGATTAATCTGAAGCTCTTGATGGCTTGCCAACTGAATATGCTGCTTTCTTCTTCTGACTCACTTCCTTTTTCTTCGTCACCAGCCTGTGGCGCGGTCTTTAGCACACCTTCTCTCTCATCAGAAACGCGATCCATGTATGCCAAGATTATACCAGTAAAGAATGAGACGGCGCACAATATCATTCCGATAAGGCAAGGAAGCCATACTTTCTGAGAAGCGGTGTATATTTTGGGGGAGATGAAAGAGTTAAGGGAACTTCCCAATCTTCCTATGGAGATATTCATACCAAGAGCAAATGCCAATTCTTTTCCCTTGAACCATTTTGAGACGATGGTGGACTGTGCGACGTTGAGACAGTCACTGCCGACACCGAAAACAGCACGTCCTGCAAGCATCAGCCAGTAAGCATTGCCTCCAATACCCCATACGAAGAGACCTTGTCCGGCAACGATAAGCAATGAGAACGCCAATAAACCAACTCTGACTCCAAGAGAGTCGACAATAATTCCTCCTACTAGAGTTAACACGATGTCTGGAGCGGCATAAACAGAATAAAGGAGGTTAAAATCTGAAGGTGATAGATCATAAGGAGGGCTTTCAAGTTGTGTTTCCAGTGCCTGAGGATTATCAAAGGAGAAATATCCTCCAAAAACTACAAGACAACTCAAAGCAAGTCCGAGCCATCTCCATTTGCTCAACCGATAAGAAATCTTTTTCTCAAGTAAATATTCCTTAGAGGAATCTTCTGGGTTTGCGCTGGTGATAACCATCTTCCTGATTTTAGATAAATTATTTTTTGATTATTGAAAGTCTAAATTCGAAGTTAGAGACCCTAATACCAATTGGATCGTAGCAAAATCTTTTCGTTAGTCAGAGTACATATTCATGATTATCTTAGTATGAAAGAGATTACAAGATAAAGATTTGACTTAATCATCTATAAATGATCCATTATAGCTCCTCTGTCCATCTTAAATAGTGGCAGAAGCTTTTTAAATTCTTCGTTCTTGGCATCTTTGCAGAGTTCAAACAGCAAAGACTCAGAAGTGGTAAGGAACGCTCCAGCTTTCTCGAGCCGAGTCAGCGCAGCTTCTCGATCCTGCTTTCTTTGACTTGAAACTCCATCTACTGGCAGATGAACCTCATATCCTAGCTCGATCAAATCCAGTGCTGTTTGCTGAACGCATACATGAGTTTCTATCCCATAGAGCACGACAATTTTTCGTTCACTGTGCTGCTCAAGAGCCTTTTTCACATCTGGAGTCAGCATAGAGAATAATGTTTTCTCAAACACCTGAGACCCTTCTGGCCAGGTTGTCTTCAGGTCATCAATGGTATTGCCGAATGCCTTCACATAATGCTCTGTTATAATTAAAGGGATTTTAAAAATGCCACAGGCTATATTGAGTGATTTTGTCGTCCTAAGAACAGAATCCATACAATATATCTTGTCTTTAAATACAGTCTGCATATCACACTGGAGAAAAATTGCCTTAGAGGCATCAAGACGACCAAGCGAGTTTTTTCCTGTATCCATTTCAAAATCCGCTGAAGTGGTTAATGATTTTCTTAGATTTTCGAAATTGTAAAATATTCCTCAAATTATTTAATCTGGTTCCAAAATTGTGAGAAAACTTGAGTTTCTGAACATATCAAATCATATTTGAAAGGAACAATCCTTCGATTTTGAAGAG
>ENA-UOTZ01000191-UOTZ01000191.1-compost-metagenome-genome-assembly--contig:-NODE-191-length-51171-cov-9.557443_pt1 | contig 51171 bp, 29 predicted proteins | sample MGYA00238144_ERZ746983 | MGnify/ENA primary metagenome ERZ746983 (study PRJEB28759, sample SAMN06268863) | compost metagenome | isolation source: single cell | place: USA: California, Emeryville, Joint...
ATCATTGAAATTTTCAACGGAGGTTACGGCTTTAATCAAGACGCAATTCAAAACGCCAAAAACGCTTGGGCTGCAGGTATGCAAGGCGTCGGATTCTACGCTTTCATGTGTCCAAACTGCGGAGGAAACTATCCAGCAAGCCAGCCTATTCAAACAATCGCAGACAATTTAGGTGGGTACTCTGATTGGGTTCGATTCTGGCTCGATGTTGAGCCTTGCGATGGTTGCTGGAACGGTGACTTGGACTCTAACTTAGACTACGTTTCTGATTTGGCTACAGCAGCTGTTAACACGTTCGGTAGCGATAAGGTTGGTCTCTACACTAGCCAATACTCCTGGAGCGCCGTTGTCGGATCTGGTCAGCGGGCTAACATCAATGCCCTTCCTTTATGGTATGCTCATTGGGACGGTGTGATGGATATGTCTGACAGTTGGGCTTATAGTTTTGGAGGATGGTCCAGTGGATATTTGAAGCAGTACACTGGTGATTCAACTGTGTGTGGTGTTTCTGTTGACAATAATTATCTTCCATGGTGAGTCCCAGCGCCCTTCTATCCGACCAAATGAATGATTTGGGTTAAATATTGAGATTATTTCTAAACGATCATTCACATTTAACGTTCTAAATATCGATTTACAAGTAAACCTTAAGAAGAGGGGTTGATTGAAAATTTTAAGATGACATCGAATCTGAAAGCGCATTCAACTAAGTTTCTGTAGCTTAGTACTAAGTAGCAATAGTAAAGAAGCTAAAGAGTTTAGACACTCTAAGCGGTGCTGAAAAATTGCAAATTCGCTTTGCTTAAATCATTTATTGAAAAAAAGCATTAAATTGATGAGGCTTTGCTTTTCGTTTTCAAAATACAATGAGTTTTTAGATCGATTGAGGGTTCATTCTTCAGATTGCTAGTTAATAACTACTCATCCACCGAATGCTATTTCAATCGACGTATAGATTGCCTTCACAAACTATTAGTATTTGTAATTTTCACAAGTGAATAAGCGTCTTTGAAAGAAAATGTAAAATAAGTCCATCTTGAGTAATGTTTTGAGGAAATTAGAAAAATAAATGCTAAGGCGAGAACAACAGGCTATTAAGCTCTGAGAAGAATCATCTGAGGTTCTGAGTGAATTCTTGTAGCAGATATAATTTCCAGCTGGCAATGATGCAGCAATATCAGATGTTTTGTATCTCCAAAGAGTACCTCTCTTCTTCATTTCTTATCGCCTTTTGTATTCTAACAATCGAATTGAATTCGATACAACTAATCAGAATTTGTTTTGAGAGGGATGCTCTATATTTCCATAGATAATTTTTTCCTCCTCTCTTCAGCAAGCCAATAGACGCAGCTTGAAATTTTACGGTGATCCCATTTTCCTTTCTGTTAGCCGGTGAAGCTTTAACTCCAAAGAAAAAAGAGTTAATTTTTCGTTTTTTAAGTGATCAATAGATTAATGCTTTATAACGGGTCATAAACAAGACAATACCTTAAAATTATCCAACGAAGAGCTATGAAGGATATTGATAAAGAAGTCGACGAAAGTGCTTCTCTGCTCGAAAATGATACCGTAAGTGAAGCAAAGAGATCCCGTGCTTCAACTTGGCTCTTCACAGTCATCATAGGTATGTTCATTCAAGGTCCTTTGACAACCGAAGCTCCAATTCCCATCATGACTCAAATGAGGTCAGAACCTTTTAACTATTCTTACCTTCAATACAACATGCTCTTCAGTATCTCACTATTGGCAGGCGCTTTAGCACCTTTCTTGCTGGTGTTCCTCCTCAAAAAAATCCAAACTCGATCTACAAAGATTCTCATCGCTGTAGTCGTTTGGATAGGACAGCTGCTCTTTACCATCGGACTCAGCTTACGCCAGATATCTCTCATGTATTTGGGCCGATTCTTGATCGGGTTTTTTGAAACATTATTGGGGCTCCTTTATTTTGAGTTTGCCTATTTGTTTCCAACAAATCAGCTCTCAATCTCAATCGAAGTCGTCATCATCATTGCCAAAATAGGAAATGGAATTAACTTAGCTTTGTCTCCATATATCTACAGCATAACGAGGAATATCATCTCTCCCAGCATTTTTGCTCTTGCCCTTAGCTTTATCGGAGTCTTCTTAATCCTATTGGTTGGGTCATTTGATGAGTCCTCCGAAGAGCCTAGAGTTAGCATTCAAGAGAAGCAAGAAAGACAAGAAGTTAGTTCTCAAGGCACATTCGAGTCACTGAAGCAGAAGCTATGGAGTTCTGCGTTCATCATTATTTTGATAACTTCATCCTTGAATTGTACGTACTTTCAATCAAACGACTTGATCTACGAACGATTCGGATTCTCTAATATCGTTTCAGGTGTGCTTTCGCTCATTTTGATCGCATCAGGAATCGTGGTTTACAGGCTCTGTGGAAGGAGAAGGTCGAAATACCCATTAATCGCCTCGATCACTCTTGCAGCTGGACACTCAGTATTCGCCTTCCTTCCAAATTACGAAAACAATGGATTTATCGTCATCCTTCCATTAATCTTGGCGGGTGTTTCCTATTCAGGCTTTGAATTCGAGTTGTGGGGGAGCCTCTTCGCATCAGATAGCTCCGAGACAAAGCGATCGATCAGCTGGGCGATTTTTATGCAAAAAATAGTTCTAAGTTTCGCTTTAATTGGCATTGGAATCATACAAGACCGTACAGTTGCTCAAAAAGAAGGGTATTATTGGTCTGAGTTTACATTAATGATAATAGCTGGAGTTGCAGTAATCTTCTCTGGTATTTCTTATCTGAGAGACAAGAAGCAAGAAGAAAAGGAGTTAATGCTTAAAGATTAAATATTTTTTCATTTGGAAGCTGAGCCTCTTAGTTATTCGTGAATTGCTCTTGAAGCTTGATATATAAATGATGTTACAAATTGTTTCATTTTCTCACAAGTATGAGGATCTCTTTATGCTTGCTATTGAGTATAATGATTGTTCACCGATGCTTTTTAAATGAATCTTTGAATACCTGATAGGTCTAGACTCACTATCCCATGCTTATCCTTCAAATTTGAGTACTGACTCCAAAATATAAAGGGCATTGTCGGTTAAGATTTAGAAAAGGCCAGAATACGAGTATTACACAAAGTACAGATTTAGCTCATTATAATGTTTGAAGCCAGGCTGTTGGTAGATCATACAAAAAGATGAATCATCGGGATTTAGTGCATCACTAATTCAAATAAGAATACTTTCAATAGAGCAGTGGTAGAAAGCTTATTTCAAAAATAAGCAAGGTTTCAGCCTATTGCTTTTCATTTTCTTTTAATAGTCTTGCTTATTTGAGCGAGACATGAAAATTAACTGCTGATTCATTATGCAATTGTTACTTTGAAACATTAAATTATGAAAACCAAAAATTTCAGAAAATCTCACTTTTGACTCTTTCCTTCGACAATTAAAAACAAAACAAATACTTTATCAGTCCAATGCATGGGCCTTCCATTTAATAAAAAGAGCACGCACTGTGATCTGATTTGCCACAAAAATACGCGCTAGCAAGAGATCTAAACTCTCTATAACAAGTTCTTCCTGTCACTTCGACTCATCGGTTTTTTCTTCTATCATAAACCTCACCACCTTCATAGACAACGATTTCTGATTCCGCCTCATCGTTTCATTTTGAGGCTCAAGCATCAGATCTGCATTCGAATTTCTGAGGATAGATCTAATCTCAGTCATTGTCTGAGCAGATTCTTTTTCTAACTGATCCATGACAAAAGAGCCTGGACTTAGTATATTCCTGGTATCGTCGTCGGTAATGCTTGGTATTCTATTCAAAGACAAACTCGCCAGCGACGACATTTTGCTTGTAGACGCGGTGATTGGTTCCTGACTCAAGTGAGTCATTGAGCAAGTCTGCTGAGCCTTGCTTCGAGTTTTTTGATTCAAGTCTCTTGCTTTTAATTTTTCTTTGAAATCATTCATTGCGGAGTCAAAATCGACATAAACGGGTTCTCCTTGTTTTACTGGAGAATCAAGAGAATCAGGCTGTGATTGTGTCGATGCTATCCTTCTAAATGTCTTAAAAGCGAACGAATTACTCGGATTCGTCTCTTTTTCCGGCGAGCCGAGAGTTCTCTTTAAACTTTGTGCAAATTTTAACTTCGCCATCAAAATAGATTGCTGCTTTTCTTTAATTTCGTTAGAATCTGGACTTAATGTGTTTAAATCTTCTGAGGCAAAGGACAAGCGAAGCATAGTTGAAAGAGATGGGTTTGGGCTTTCCTCATTTTCTTTCAGCATGCTTGGTAATCGTTGTATCAATTATAAAATTTATCAAATTTTTCAGTATCTTTCTTATGAAATCGCGAGCCCCTCAAGTTTTAGAATTAATTAAACTACAGTGGCAGATATTGATTTGTGGATGCGTTAGGAATACCGGGCCAAGTATCAATTACGTTTCTTAATTGGATACTTCAATTTAATTCTACTATTTCAATAAATTTCAAAATAGCATAACCAGGGAGAGTTATGAAATTTCAGAAAGGAAATAAAATTCATTTATAAGTTAACCGCCAGAGAATCTTGCCTTGAGGTGGTTCTGAATCGCTAGAAACATATTCAGCCTGTTTGATAACGATACTATATCAAGAACAGTGATGCGTGGGACCTATCTATCTCTTTCGAAACAGAATTGGTTAATTTTAGTGGAGTCTGTCAGCTGCTTCAGGACTGGTTCCAAGGCTACTAAGATCACGTTTAGAATAGCTGATATTTTCTTTCTACTGATGTGGGAAATGCTGTTTTTCGATTCTTAACTCAGAATAATGAACCAAGCATAATGCCTAAATTGCTTTTTTTTTATTTTTGAGAGAAAACTAGCACCCTCTCTCTAACTAAATTCGAGAACAAATGTTCGTCATGAAAAGAGTTTCCCTCCATAGGTTCAGTGCGTATCAATAATGCTTCATTTCCTTACCAAATTAGAAAGCTGATCTTTGCTATTTTTTTGTTCTCTCTCTCTTCGTTTCAAATCGTTTTTCGATATGTGTATCGTATTTGGCTTGAAAGTTCTTTTGAGGCGCTCTGTTAGTGCATCCAAATACTTTCGGTATCTTGTAGTATAGGTACTAAATATAGAGTTCTTCAGTCGAAATTATAAAATTTTAGGAACTCCATCAATTTTTCCAAAACAATGCGGCCAGTTGGCTGTCCTCTCAGACATAACTCTCCAACAACAAATAAAAATCGTTATTTCATAGCCATTTCTGTTAATGCCTATGTCTAAGTTGTGATTTGAAAATGATTCGAAATCTAATATGTGTTATTTATTATATAAAAAGAGCAGAGCATACAGCAAGACCTCTCACTCAAAGAGACCAAAGCTGAACGCTGCTAGGAAAATAACATACACTAATAGCAATACAATACAAGATGTTTTTTTTTTTTGGTTTTGTAAAAAATAAAAACAAAAAAAATGGTTCAAGAAGCATATAGAAGAGACAATAAAACAATGCTATCATATGCATCCTACGCACGGTCACTAAGAAATGAATTTTGCGAAGAATTGCTATATGCCTCATGCGTTGAACCTCTAATCTTGAAATACTTTGAAATAACAACTTCGTTTTCCAAAGGAAGTGGTTGCTGCATTGAGAGATGGACAAACCCGTCTGATTCATGAAGTAGTTGTTTTTGGAACTCAGCGCCATGAATCTCTTTAGTGAATGATTTTACTTTTTTAGGATCCGCGGATTTATCACAGAGAATCATCTTCACAATCTCGGATCTCACTCTTGGATTCAGCATGAAAACCATTCCATGGAAAAACCCTTGGAGTTGTCTCATTACAACGTGAGTATAGGCGATCCAAACTATGGCTTCTGCACCAAATGAAATATACACTCTGTCAAATACGTCTGCAGCGTTACAGAGTACGAACACCACAGGATAAAGCCCAAGCGCGTAGAACTCCCCAGATATTTCATGAATTTCAAACCTTAAAAGGAATCTGACGGTCCAAATACTCACGATAACGACCAAAATCAAACAAATTAAGATAATACCCCAATAGCAGGCCGCATTGATCACTTGAGTTGCCCATGGGTGTGTAGAAGAAGTACCAATCCAACACGAAGTGAATTTTTTTTCATAGCCTACGATGAAGATAGGTACTATTGCGAATATCCATGGAAATAAGTATCCCAATGTGAGGAATCTGGGTAAGTAAATTCGCAAATCTTCTTCAACTAAATTGTGTTTCACTGTGAAAAAGACGGTCCAAATGATCAGTAAGTTCCAAACAGCAACTGATATGTTTGAATATACGCGCAGCGGCCCAATTATATTACAATATAGAGTGTTTGAGGGATCTAGGTTGCTCGGGTCATGAAAAGAGGTGACGATGATGGGGATATCAGCGATAAGCAAATACACACCCAAGCTGTAGAAGAAATTGAAGAACCTTTTTCTGATTAAAAACAGCAGGAAAAGTGTGATGGTAATTGTGACTAGTGAAACGATTGAGCAAATGTATCCCGCTTGGAAATAGGCGTAGTGATGCTCTTCTCTAAAGGTGGTTGCTAAGCTCTCCATTAAATTGTAGGTGTTTTCGGATGTGCTGAGCGGATTATCTTTGCAATTTAATTGCGTTTATCTGTGCTATATTTGAAATTAAGATGCTAGTCAATGAGCCAAACAATTCTCCTAATTCGACTCTCTTACAAGACGAGTTTATTGAATGGAATAGCAATTTCCATAAATCTTCTCGGTGCTGAGCAGAATAATAATTCTAATGATATTTGAATTCTATTTTTTGAAAAACTGAATAACAAATGCACCAAGTAACTATGAGGAAGCTTAAACTCAAATGTTTTTTTTTTTGACTGAATTCATGCTTCGTAAAAGGAGAAGCTTAGAATATGTTCTGGTTAATACTTTGCAATTTTAGAGAGCGTAATAACACTCATCTTGATGAGGAAGCCAAATAAACAATTGATGAATAGGAAGCGTAGTGGATATTTTCCTTGTCAATCATATCCTAACTTTCAAAGGTCTGCTGGTTTTTTTTGATAATCAGAGCCATCAACTGCAGCTATCTCTGAATTTTGAAAAAAATACTCATTTTTTCATGCACATAAATGTGGCTTCTTCTCTCTTTATCTCTCTCTCCATCGAATCTATAAATATTAATCCGACGATGCATAAAATATTAGAAGGTCTCATGAGCTGCGAATACTCAATGAGTTTGCAAATAACAGTTATACGTTGAAGAAGGTAATGAATGTATTCTTCATACTTATAGGGTAAAAAAGAAATTGCTAGTCATTGTTAGTCAGTTAACAATCATTTATAGAAAAAGGCTTTCAATGCCTCTTGATTGGACATTCTGGAATCAATATCAAACATTGTTGGACAAATTTCTATCGGTACTGCTCACAAATGATAGAGGTTTCTTTGATATTCATTCATGCTTCTGCAGTTATATGTGCTCTCGGTGAAAGGCTTCTTTCGCAAGTTATCCAATATCCCTCATATCTCTCACCAGATGATGTCATCATCATCAGAAATGTACATTTCCAATGACGGTATCACTTAAAAATCTGATTTAAATCAGTATTTTTAGACTGCCTGACAATAAATTTCGGTTATTTCTCTAAATGCAAACTTGTCAGGCCTGTTTCAACGTTGGAAAACAAATTCAGCTCGGTTGCTCTTGTAGCTTCTGCAGTGACTGTATCCACGCTTGGATCATGGTTAAAGTTCCTGAATTCAGCGTTTCTTTAAATATTCCATGTCTCAAATGCAAAGGAACTTTTGATCCAGCAATAATTTTGCACCTATTTAACAGAGCTCAGCAACAAAGTATCAATCAGTTACTATTAAAGACCTATTTAATTCAGACAAATGACATTAGAATCTGCCCCACAGAAAATTGTATGTTTAGTGGGACCATCAATCTAAGAGAGAAATGCCATCTGCCGTTAGAATGTGAAGTTTGTGGGGCCATGTGGAGAGATCCAAGTTGTAATTCAATGAACAAAACGAATAGACTGAGAAGAACTCTCTCGGTAGATTGGAGCGAAATTTGGAAACGCTTGTTTGCAAAAAATTGTCCGTCTTGTGGGCTGTGGATCCAGAAAACTGAAGGCTGTAGCCATATGATTTGTACGAAATGCAAATATGGATTTTGCTGGATTTGTTTAGCGAACTGGAACACTCATAAAGGATTCCCTTGTCGCTCTCAACTGATTCAGAATGGCACAGGTCTACTATTTCTGCTAATTACGGTCATACTTCTACTAATTGCTGTCCATAGCTGTTTCGGAACAATTATGCAGTGGGTAGAAAAGCTCATTCGCCAAAAGATAACTCTTCCTATATATGGTCAAATTCAATCGTTAGTTTTACTCGGTCGAACTGCATCTCTTGCTTTAGGCAGTATTTACTTGATTGGACTGGTTCTATTGTTGTGTCTTTTGTTCATTATTAAAGTATTGAAGAGCAGCAGCAACAAAAGCAATTCGCTGAATAAAATCAAGCTGGTGCCCCAAAAAATAACAATAAAAGACCTCAGAAAAGCAAAATTGGAGAAACAAGCACAAAAGATTCAGATGAAGAACTCTGCCCTGAGATTCAATACGAGAAGCTCGGTGCAAAGACCCAAAAAGACGCATAGATGATCTTTTCAACAGAGCTTGGACTGTAACTCTAAATTCTGCGAATTATTTTCAGAAGAAAAAAATCGGATAATATTATCTGAGAGTGTATTTATTATTATTCATTGAAGTTTTCAGGAGTCAGCTCCTGTCTAATTCAAGTTATAACATAGACATCTTATCAAAATTATTAATACAAGCGTTTATGGGACAGATATGTACAACATATTGCTTTTCCTAAATTAGAACAATTATTGCTGAAAGTTAGCAGGAAAAAAATTTTGTTTGGGAAGGCTTGCTGATCCGTCTACTTCCACATTGGCTACTCAAAATTTATTCTTCTGATCGCTCCTAAACTAATTGAACTTTGCTCGAATTCCTATCATAGATTATTGTTAAAGATATCAGATTTTGGAGAAAAAAGTACCTTTGACCTAGACTTCAGCATCACTTTAGATGGGGTTTCTCTTTCAGTTTCTTTCTCGACATGGCGTAGTTCAATGTTGACTTGATACTGTTTTGCCGCTCTTTTTTGCCTCATATGTCTGAAAAAGTAGAATGCAAATAAGGAAAGAAACCCGAGCTGTAGGATAATGGAAGTTCCCAGGAGCCCATAGCTAAGTTTCTGATTGCTGTCGATAATTGTGCTATTATATAAAGCGATGAATATCGTCAGCATTATCACCAAAAGCCCCGCGACTTCGAGAATATTATGACATCTTGCTTTATATGGATACCAGACATCAGTGGCATACAGAGATAACGCAAGGAAGCATATCAGCAATAAACTTGTAGAGTAAGAGTCCGCATCGATGACGATATTGACAATACTAACGAGAGCCAGTCTCAAAAATATCACAGCATCCCAGTAGTAATATCGTCGCTGATAGCCCTGATAGATAAAATCGAACATCAATAGTTGCTCATTCTTCTTTTTGAGGAGCTTTCGCAAGTATATCATCAAACCAACTGGCACTAGCACAATCCATAGAATGTAAGTGGGAAGAATAAACCCAAATTTAATGCCTCTGAATGAACTGTCATTGCATTCATAGATAGGAGCGGGCAAAAACTTTCTTTCAGAATCGATGTATGTGCACGATAACCCGCCCAACAGTTTAGCAGAGGTTCCTGGAAGGATTAGATACAACCAGGTCACCACGCTGACTATGAATTCCTTCAATAGATTCTTTCTCTTTCTAGGAAAGCAAGCGGCTAATAGCAACCAAAATATGGCAAGTATCGCCACGACTAAATAAGGTTGTAAGGCATAATAGATGACTGTTAAGTAAGCTTGAGGCAGAGTGAAGTAACCTAGCCTTATGCTTATGCATTGGAGAAAATCAGCTCCTTTAGAAATATTCCCTAAAGTCATCCATTTCAGGACTTGCATTACTTGAGAAGGCAGCCGGCATTGACCACCGAGTGATATTGAGTAGAGCTGCAGATAGTTATTCAGAACTTTAAGATAAACTTTTCTTTCTCGAGTGTTTTCTGAAGAATCTTTGAGATTTGTCCAAATATTGTAGCCTGCATAGATAATGTAAGCAACGACTACTCCAATACCCAATAGGAGGCTGCTGACCGATTGAGGACATCTCATGCATTCTGAGCCTCCAAAGGAGTAATAAGGATCATCATATTGGATACAAGAAGAGCACAAAGCTCCTGTATAGCCGGCTGCGCAGTCATAACCAGTCCCTCCAGGACAGGCTTTTTCATAGTTGCATGGATATATAGCTGTACTGGTGTTACTCTTTCTCCAATAACCAGGCTTTATCGACATGTTTGTACCACCATAGCAGATTGCTTCTTCAGGACACGCAGCGCAGGTGCTTGCCTGAGGATCAAATGAATAAGTGCCAGGAGGACAGGTTTTGCAGAGTTGCTTATCTGCATACGTCTGTTTTATTTCTCCTGCAAAGCAATCTCGAATCGTGAGTTCGATGGTGTATTCATAGGCACCATTTAAAGTCGACTCGTGTGAGCTATACGTGTAAGACGTCGGAATTTTAATCGCTGGGATGCTAACTGTCAGTAAAAGGCCATCAGGAACCAAAGAAAAAACCTGAAAGGATTCGAAGCTAAAGGTACCTTTGACAATTGAGAGCTGTGTAGAAGAAATGAATGACGGCTGAATGATGTTACTTGATTGATTGCTCGAATTCGTTTGCAGCAACCGGAACGCACCCTTCCTAGATAGTTTCAAAGCTACAGTTGGGCTGCCCAGAAGCGAGGACGTGATCTGTTCAAACTGGTCCACAATTTCAAAGGTGAGCTTTAATGGTATTTGCCTCGCCGATTCAAGTCCAGATAAGGTAGGAGGAGCTTCGTATTGAGGGTTGCAGCTATCATAGATAATCTCATTTGTGACTGTATTGGAAATGATTAGTTTCGCCTTTGCTGGTTTGGTTGCTTGAACAGGTCCATAACCTGCCACAGTATTATTCGACAAGATATTATTCATCTCCTCGATAAAGAGTATGCTATCATTGAAAGCGATCACTCCTCCTCCTACTTCTGCCTTGTTGTTTAAGAAGGTGCTATCAGAAATCGACATGTTCAGATGTGCTGGGTTGTCAATGAAAATGGCTCCACCATATCCGGTGGCTAAATTCTCTTTGAAGCTAGAGTTCGAGATAGTACCTACAACGTTTAAGAGACCAATAGCGCCTCCATTTAAAGCCGCATTTCTCTCGAAGGTACAGTCACTTGTAATATTGATACTGAGCGAATTTGTCTCTTTGCTCTTATATAGTGAGATAGCTCCTCCCTCTCCCGAATAACTTGCGTTGGAGAAAGAACAGTTTGTTAACACAATATTGATAGACCCTGATCCAGAGATAAAAGGTTGGTTCTCAAACGTGCCAGACTCATAATAAGACGAAAAAGTTTGATAAAAGACCGAATTTTCTATTCGAAGCTGACCCGAATGTTGAATTAGAACGCATTCACCGACCGGATTTTCAAAAATTGTGTTTGAGATTGATACGTTCGCATTCACGATTGCCACATAGCTGCCTGAGGAGCCAGTATTTGTCCCATTAATCGTGCTGTTTGCTAGAGTTAACTGACTATTCTCGACAAGCATCACGTCTGAGTCACTGTCTGTGGTTGTATTGAATAGAGTCAATTGATCGATGATAGCCTGGCTGTCTCCCCAAAGACTCATAACACAAACTCCAACCTGAGAGCCACACAGGATTGAATCTATTGTTAAGTTATGAGCTTGAATCGTTGAACTGCTAACCAAGTCAAGAATCGTTGTCGAAGCTTGTGTAAAAGAAACATTCTGTAGAAAAACATTGGAAGAAGTCGCATGAACTACAGAAACCGTGGCTTGAACATTTGATATTTCAGTGTTTACAAGAGTTAACGAGGAGCTCTCTCTTAGATAAAAGGCTGCTCCAAGCACACCATGGATATTATTTGCTTTTGAGTTATTGAATATAGCCACAGACCCTTCTGCCAATTTAGCTATTGCCGCGCCCACACTAGTACTCATATTGTTCATGGTGATATTTTCCAAATATGCAGTAGAAGCTCCCATTACAGTCAGAAACGCGCCTTCTGTGCTCGCTGTCATATTTTCGAAAACACAATCGATGGCCTTGTAACTTGAAGCACCATAGATATGTATATTTCCATCTTTGCAATCAGAGTTAGAGTAGTAACTGCTCATATCGATGATATTAGACTGGGAAGCATAAATTGGTGCCCCTCGGAATTGACTATTAACTTGATACCAGGAGTTGTTGAAGAGATAGACACTTGAGTTTGACGCGAAGAATAGGCCTCCGCCTCCTTTAAATTGCTCAATCGTATCATGAAAATAAGAGTTACTGATGTTGAACACTATTCCTTCAGAGCTACTTAAATGTTGAAGTAGTGCTCCAGTTGCGCCATAAGTTTCTCCCATTTCACAGTCTGTGATGATGAGCTGAGATCCCTTAGCAAGTTGAGAATAAATAATTCCTCCTTGATCAGCCACAGTACCGAGGACCCTGGTTTGTGCGATATTGAGAGTGGAATTAGTTAAGCTTCCCAGATAAATACTCCCACCGAATTTGGCTGATCCAGACAATAATGTAGAATTATGTATCAGATAAGTCGCAATTTGATTGGCGTCTGCCAGCGAGGAAGGATTGAGCAGTATGTCACCTCCATTGCTAGCTGAATTGCTAGAAAAACTGGATCCTTCAATCACAAGACTCTGGGTGATTTGGGCATAAATGGCACCTCCTCTGCCATTCCCTGAAGCATAACTCGTTACAAAGCTGCTACCTAGAGCCAACTCAGCATTATTGTCAAAAGAACAATTTGTTATGGTCACGCTAGAGGCAATAATTTCGAGACAATTCGATAAGTATTGTGCTTTGTTTGCAGAAAAGTTGCTTCTTAGTACTGTAAGTTGGGTGGTTAGACTCCCCGTTCTTAAACAAGGTCCGCCAATTCCGTTTTGATCGGCCTGTGCATTGAAAATCACTGTATTATTTTGAAAGAGAGAGTCCGAAATCATAACAGGACTTGAAGTATCGAGGAAGATTGCTCCTCCTGACTTCTGGCTGGTTGAGAAACTTCCGTTTAAATTTTGAAATGTAGAATTAGAAATGCTGAGAGAAGATGAGTGTGAGAGAGAATGCTTCACTTGGAGGTTCGTGAGTTCTGTTGCATTAGAACTGAAAACAATTCCAGGAGCTCTCAATGTTGAATAAAACCCATCAATGATAGAATTTTGAAAAATAAATTGATAAACATTTTCTAACACTAGCACTGAAGTTGAGGCTTCAATAATAAAACTTGAGGAATTTAACTCGAAAGTTGTATTTGTAATGTTTGCAAGTGTTGACTGATTCACTGATATCAGCTTCCCGTTGGCCGTGCCACTCACTCGTGAATCTGAAACCTCCAGAATTGAACCAATACAGTTTATGAGAGCTATCGGATCATCAGTATTTATGGTTAGAATATCAGAAAATGAGGTGCTAGCAACAGTAAGATTTCCTTCTGTCAGTGAAGCGTTGATGAAAACCAAAGGCTGATCAATTAAAGAAATGTTATTCATGGATGAGTTTTGAATTGTTATTGCGCCTCCATTGCTTTGAATCACAGGCATGGAGATGTTTAAGAGGTTCAATGTGACGTTTTGTAGTTGAATGCTGCTAGTGTTGTCATTTAGAAACAAACCTCCATTCACCAGTGTTATATTCTTTATGACTGTGTCTTTAATAATCACTGTAGAACTGGAAGAAGCATTGACAATCCATGGAATGCTACTCGTCGTGAGGTTTGCAACTACACTATTGTTTAGCAAGGAAATTGTAGAGCCAGATTGAGCTTCAATTACGGGGAAATCTATCTGCAAAGAATCCAACACTGTGAGACTACACCAAGAAAAGCTGATTCTTCCTGAGTTAGTGGCTATAAGAGAAGAAGCTTGTAAAGTGCTTCCGAACTGAAGCTGAATAGAATTAAAAGACAGAAGATATCCATTAGCGATAATCTGAGCGTTGCTATCTATATTTACGTATGCATAGCCAGCACCGGTTGCTGTAATATTCAGATTTTGTGAAATAGTGAGTGTCCGATCTAAATCACTAAGAGATTGACCTGCAATGAGAAAGATAGTATCAACATTTGTGTTTGTTGCTGCATTAGTTAATGCGGCTGTTAAAGTATTATATGGAAGACTTGATGTGCCATCTCCGTTTGATCCGGCAGAGTTGTCAACATAGATGCTTGAAGATGATACAGCGGCAATAGTAGAAAGGTAGAGAAACAAGATTAGAAATTTGAATTTCATTTAGTTCCTATAACAATAAAATTTGTTCAGTTTGGAGGCACGATCACAGACAAATCTCCAACTTTTTAATTAAATATATGATTCCAGCAGCAGCAATAACAAAAAAAAAAAGAGACACTATTGGATAACATAGGTCAAACATACAATCCACATAGTCCTCGGGTAAAAAATCTGGAACTCTCTTTGCTCAAACTAATTCTCATCTTGCCAGATTCCCTCAAAGTCGGCTGTCTCAGACAATTCAATGCATCTTGACAATCAATGTCGAATTTCTGGATTTTTTGAAAATTTTTAGAATTGTTGTTGTTTATTTTGTAAGCATAAACTAAGCGAAATTGTCTAATCAATTCAATTCAGTTATACTTGAGAGTCCTAAAAACTAATCTTCAGATTTACCTCGAATCAAATGTTGATAATTTTAAAGCTCATCTTTCGAGTTGAATCCTAATGTATACTTTTAAGATATCCTCAGTCAAGTTTGTAACTTTATTAGCTTCTCTAATAACTCATTATTTACTTTTGCGGTGTCTGCTTAAAGCAAAGCAAACTTTATTATCTAACACCAGTTTTCCGGATTTTTCAATTTTCTCAATCATTATGAACTCATGGCTTGACTAAGTTTTATGTAAGGGTACTGAGAACTATTCAAAATATTGATTGGTAAAAGTTGCTCTTACGTACATCTCAATATTTTATTCAATGATACGGATCTTGGATTTCTTTGGAATGAGTGCTGGGTGAGCAAGGATTTCTTTCCACGAGAGTCTCGTTTCCTCATCGTATTTCAACATTTTCTTTATTAAATCTTGTGTCTCTGGTTTCAAACTTGGAGATAATTCCAGTGGTTTTGTTCTGGCCAGCTCATCCATGCCGAAATATGATGACGACTTATAAGGCACTTGTCCATGAAGCATTTGATAAAAGACTATTCCCATGGACCAGACGTCACATTTCGCAGTGTACGCATCACCAGTCAATATCTGAGGAGGCATATACCAAGGGGTTCCGAGAATTGTATGGAATTGTTTCTTATCTTTGGTGTTTTCGTCAACAAGCTTAGCAAAGCCGAAGTCTGCTAGACAGACTTCTCCATTATGGAAGAGGATGTTAGCAGGCTTGATGTCTCTGTGCATGACTGTGAGTTTCTCTCCTTTTGAGTTTTTCAGCTCTAAGCTCTCGACCTCTATGAATGCTTCGGCAATTTGCCTAAGAATTCTAAGAGATTCAGCCTCTGAGATTTTGCCTCCGCTTTCTTTGAGTTTTCCTTCGAGATTCCCTCCATTGCAGAAAGCTGTGATAATATAAATATTATTCGAGGTACGAAGGACTTCCTTGAATTCGAGCACGTGCTTTCCTTTAATTTTCCTTAAAATTTCGATTTCTCTCAGGAACAGGTCAAGATAGTCTTTGTATTGGTCGAGAATGGCTTTAGAAATGACTTTGATAGCTGTCACCTCCTTATCATTTTTAAGAGAGTAGCCTCTGTAGACAGTACCGAAGGCTCCAGCTCCCAAGGGCTGGGAGAGAGTGTCGTAGTAGTAGGTGGCTCCGACTTGTTTGTAATTGGTTTCGGCTTCTACCATTTTGTTTTGTCCTGATTTTATTGTTTAGTTGATTCTGTGATTTATAACTCAACTTTTGCAAATCAATTAGCTGGTACCGTCCTGAGCTAGAGGTGCAAAAAGCTCTAATTTAAAATTGTCTACTTATAGAAAAACAACGCACATTTCTGATAGACAAGGAATTCTAGCAAAATAATGAATTTGAATCACATCTTCTGCTTCACCTTGGCTTGAAGACAAAGAGTATTGGCACCAATCGCTGTTAATTGTTGAAGTTTACCGAAATAGGAGAGTCGTGTAAGGTGAAATAAAATATGGTCAGGAGACTATTACGCTCTTTGAGGAGAGCTATTGTAGGCATCAGAGAATAGGATGGCAAAGTTTTGATCCATAATTCATTCAATGTCACTCTTTAGAAATTACACTCCACAAAATATTCAACTCGACTTATAGCAACATTGCCTGACCTCGATGCATCACCCTAATTTAGAGGTACTGTCTCATGGGCATCGAAATGAAATATTGAATGCAGTCAGTTTTATTCCTTTGATAGCTAGAAGCTCATTTTATTTTCTAATCCTCATAATGTGGCTTGAAAAGTAATGTTTGATCCTATTTCTCCTTTCAATGATCTTTTAAAGATGAAGGGATGGATATTCTGACTCTCAGAGATTTGTCTCAGCCAGAAGGTAAAACTATCAGAAGCATTTTTGTCATCACGACACTTAAAAATTCCCAAATTAATATTCGTAATAAAGCTAACCTTTGAAAATCCAAATAGATACTCATTTCGTTCATATTCAGAAATCACAGCCAAAAGGGTTTTATAGCAAAGAATAACACATTGCAGAATAGCAACAACGTACTGCTATTCAAAGAAAGCAAATACTGCAGAGTATTCGCGCCCTATTTTAAGATTGGAATCGTTTGATGATGTTAATGTACCCATCAACTACGTAAAATATTGATTTTAAAAAAGCAGACTAAAACAATGTAGTGGCACAATTAACCTCAATACCTCAGATCATGAAATAATATTGCTTTGTACATAACCAACGTGTTACTTGAATTCATTTACAGAGGAAAAGAGTTATTGGATCTGAACGCAACTTCTTCCTCAATTTCCCTCATAATTGCCATCATTTTTTCATCTTCAAAGGGTAACGCCGCGAATTGAACTCCCACTGGTAGACCAGCACTGCCAGCAATGCTCCTTCCAAGCACCTCTTCATGCTTTTGTCGAGAGTTCAAACTTCTCTTCGTGTAATGAGCTTCTTCTTCTTTCACTCTAGTGATCGGTAGAACTCCTCCGGGCAGATTAAACAGTCCATGCATCATACAATAACAGCTAACGCTAGACAAATCCTTCGACATGTAGAGTTTTGGAGCAGGTGTCGGCGTTCCCGGTAGAATAAGAGCATCGAGTTTGTTCTCTTCCCAAAGCTTTAAGAAATTATTGTACAGCTGCTGCTGTTTATATCCGAGGATCATTAATTCACGACTGGATTTACCGTTGAGGTGTCTGACAATCGTCGAAGCGAGTTTCTCCCCAAAACAACTCAATAACCCTGCTACCACTCGTCTAAGGAACCGCGGAAGACTCACTGCGGCAAGAAGCTCTCCATAAGCTCCAATCGCTTTTTCTCCCTTTAGACAGTCTATTAACACTTTAGAATCGCCTTCAGCTAACAGCAAAGCATAAGTAGTATCAACAATCGCTTGGAAGTCTGGAATATGGATTTCTACAGTTCGTGACCTCGCTTTTTTAGAGCTTGCACACTTTCTTCTACTGCTCGAACGCAGGTGTCAGATGCTTGAAAGATGTTGAAACTCTTAACGTAACCTACTCGAAACTTTCGACCTTTAGCGTAGCTCTCTTCCTCTTTCCATTCTGTGTTTACTACCGTTGGATCTCCTGAAAAGGCACCAAGTTCACGCTGTCTGCCTGTGATGATCGTTTTCATCAAGAGATTCGCGTCATTGACTGACTTAGTGATGCCTCCAACCGAGCCCATAATGTTCTTCTGACCAACCAGCAATTCGTGCAGAATAGCATGTCCTTTCAACGAGATCCGACCAGGAGTAGCTTTAAATCCGACCACGCCACACCAAAGCGGTGGCATTCTCAAGCTCCCAACTGTGTCTGTGCCTAGTCCTATCGGTGAGCAGCGAGCCGAAACGAGGCCAGCTTCTCCTCCTGAGCTGCCTCCTGTCGTCCTGGTTTTGTCATAAGGGTTTTTCGAATCACCAAAGACAAAGTTGTTGGATTCGATGTGATAAGCGGCTTGAGGAACATTGCTTCTGACGAACGGAATCGCTCCGCTCTCTTTGAGTATACGGACGGGCAAACTGTCTTCTTTGGCTGGATTGAAGCATCTTGAAGCTAGCCCAAAAGTCGAGTCAAAGCTTGCTTGATCGAAGAAGTCTTTAATGCTGATTGGTATCCCGAACAAGGGTCCTTTAGGAATAGATGTATCCTTTGCTAATTTATCACATTCTTCAGCTTTTTGAAGTGCTTCAGCAAAGTTGGTCTCGGTTATCCATTCATATTGCACTCCGATCGTTCGAGCACGCTCATAGTACGCGAGTAATATCTGCTTTGAAGTTACTTTTCCTTCATCAAGAAGCTTTCTTAAAGTAGTAACATCGTTATTGAGGACCTCTTCCTTCATTTTAGGAGATAAACCGCTCTCAGGAAGTTTTTCGTCTGTTATGATTCTATTTCTTTCTTGAATTTTTTTTCTTGCAATATCTCTCCATTTGTTTCGTTTGGCTCTTGCCACCAATGATGATATCACGCAATAGAGGATTAGAAGGAGGGTGGGAACTCCCAATCCGATTGGAAGCCCGTAAACGTAGCCAGGTGTATCGCTCATTTTGATTCTGTTTTCTCCTTTTTTGAAGATAGATAATAATTAAATTATTCAAGATTAAGGTCTTTATATAACTGAGTTCAAGTCATTCAACAATCTTATCAGTCATCGGCTGAAAAGACCACATCGGCAAAACAAAATACCTCTTGATAAACAGGAACTCTCCGCTATAACAAACTTGAAAAAGAGGAAAATCATTTAGTTTTGACACCAGTTCACTCTCACATGTAGCCAGAACCCTCATGAAGATTCCAAATCATAATTTTCAAAACCGGAAAAATAGTACTTTAAAGAGTTTTTGAGCAACTCTTCCATAATAACACCACAGAACTGTGCGTTAGTTGTCATTTTTCACATGAGTATGACAATTTTTCCAGATTCCTGGTAATCAGGAGGAACAAAACTTTGTTGTACTTCTGCATTCATCAGAAAATTTCTGCAAATCAGAATTTTTCATTTCGGATCTAGCAGACCTATTGCGGTTTCACTTCAATTGAAGTTGCTAAATTATAGTATGCGATTGTTTCACTCTCTATTTGCATAAATTGAATTCCTGTCAAGCGCTTAGACATTAACAATTTTGGTGAAATGTATTAGCCTCTCAATTTCAAGTTCTAAACATCGTAAGCTTGACTTCCGATTTCTCTTTAGAGTTCAATGTAGCGAGAATTTCGCCATTAATTATCATAAACAAGTAAAGACCTTCAAGTTTTCTTCTTGCTGCAGTCCGCAAAAGTTTGGGGTTATAATCTAACGAAATGCCAGAGACATTAAACTAATGTATGTAGCTCTTAGATAATGAAATTCTGATTATACTCAATTTTTATAGAATTGATATTCCTCTGATAGATTGTATATCCTTTCAGTTAATTGATTCATATATATTTCGTATTTCCACAAGCGAGAACGATAAAAAGACTTTTTTTTCTCTCTCTCCGGAATCTTTCTATCGAAAAATGAAAACTCTTTAAATACTTAATATTTCGGAACAAACACAAAGCTATGCAAGACAGGATGATTGTTGAGATAAAAAATTTCAAAAAAGTTAATTTTTCAAAGTGTCTCTAATAAGTAAGTTTGGCGCCATCACCAGCAGCAGATTAAACAATGAACTGCTTATCCTTTCAAATAAGCAAGTAATTTACACCTTGGACACCTTACTTGTGGTTTTTCAAAACTATATTTAGCACTTCCCAAGACCACGTCGAAAAAGCAAAATCGTAATACTATGCTTCTGAACGAAAAAATGAAGGTACTATATCCTAACCTCGTGGCCTGAATTTTTTTTTGAAAGATTATGCTGAAAATACTCATTTTGAATTTTCATTTTTGGAAAACGACTTCAAATAGTTTTGAAAATAGGAAATACGCTATCGATAAATAGTGAGGTTATGTGCTCAGAAATAAACCAGAAAAATAACTCAAAGTAATATTAAGTTTTACTCCAGCACTATTCCATCAAATGAACCCTGACCACAAAGAATATACTCCAATCGAAGTCTCAACAGAGTTTGATGACTCTCTCAGACAGGAAGAATATATTCCTCAAGCGATCCCAATTCAGACTCCACAAAGCCTGGATGCATATTCCACTCAGCCACCTGTAGGATATGGTCATGGAATTCCTCACATTAATCCACCAATGTACCAGCCTCAACACCCGGTCTCCCACCCTCAATTCACTCATTATACCCATCAGCAACCTCACTATATCCCTCAAGTTATGCACCCAGCTCCTCAACAATTCAATCCCGTCCAATTCATGCAAACTCACCAGACAATCTCCTCACTACCAAAGCAACCAGCTTCCTTGAACGATCTGACATTAATGCTGGCTCGTAATGACAACGAAATCAATGAATACCGATTTTATGTTATGGTTAATTGGATTGCAATTGGCTTCATCGCTGTTGGAGCAGCAATTGGCTTGCTAATTCTTACCCTCTTCTCAACCTTCACCGGTTTGATCTGCCAGCACTCAAATAGCAGCGAGTGTTCTAGTTTCCTTACGGGTATTGGCCTTCCCATCTTGTTAATCATTGTCCTGGTCGTTGTTGCGACTGCAGGAGCTTTGTGCTATCTTCACTATGTCGGCATCGGGATATTCCGCGAAAAGCAAGAAAAGACTATGGAATGCATGTGCATTGGATATTACATCCTGCTGGCTTTGAACGTGCTAACCATGAACTTGATTGGAATTGCCATCTATGGTTACTTAGCATTCGCGGCTCACAAATTGAAAGCCATCTTCAAGAGAAGACAAGAGATTGAGTACCAAATTCGCCGAGCCCAGGAGCAGCAACCACGACAGAACCTCCAAGTTCTCAGAAATCCTCTTCCTGTGGTACAACCTCAATTTATCCAAATGGCTCAATTCTAGATTCCGCATTGAAAGCTCGTATTACATGAAATTGTTAATGATATTTATTCCTACATAATGCATACCAAATATAAGTAGGATGCCCTCATCAGAAAACTAGTAAGAATCCTAAAGTTGCAAAGTCTATATTCGAAAGAGATTTAATTAAGTGTCCCTATTCCACTTAAAAAACATCTCCATTTGATCTTAACATTAAAATTATTACTCATAATAGAAGAGTAGTTCAACCGATGGCTCACCGAGACCTTCTATTAGCAGATGATCATATCTTTTTTATTCTATTCCTGCTATTTCTAAAATCAATTCTTTTCAATAGTCAAGGTGAACCACATTAATAAGAGGCCTTATTCGCAATAGCAAATGGCTTATGTAAGTCAAAGGAGGGTGGTAAAATTTTCCATTTATATTCTCGAATTAGAGACGACCATTTTCTGTTAATATAATAATTGAATTATTTCATCAAGTTACAAATTTGTATGGAAGATCCCAAACAGAGGGCCAAGGACCTTGAAGAAGGTCGTAAGATGAAGGAAGCTCTGGAAAATCTGCTCTATACTCCCGGCAACGATGAGAGGTTTTTCCCAGAGGACAAATTCGAAAAAATCAAAAAAAACTTTGATCTTTTCGACAGAGATGAGGATGGGTTCATTACCCTGGATGAAGTTTTCGAATTGCTCAACTCTTTGGACATTGATATCCCAGAGCGCGATGTTCGACTCCTCTACATGGCAATTGTTGACAGTGCTGACACAAAGGGCATCCAGATCGAAAAATTCAAACTTATCCTGACAAAGAAAATCAAGGATGATGATAAAATGTCTGAACTCTTAACTTGCTTCTCAATGGTTGACCCAATGGGAACTGGAGCTGTTACTGACCTGGAAGCCTTTAAGGAGTTGCTGATGGGAAAAGGACTGAAATTTACAGAGGAAGAAGCAGATGAGTTCCTTGCTGAGGCTAATCCGAAGAAAGACACTCAATTTAATTACTCTAATTTCGTAAACATTATTCTCACTCGTAAGAAGGAGAAGAAAAAGAAGAAGGGCAAGAAAAAGAAATAATGAGTATTTCTCAGGATGCAGGGAAGGATAAACATCGGGTTCGGGTGGTTGTAGAATTATAAAAATATCTTTTCTAACAAATTTTGGGTATCCTTTTTTTATTTGTTACTCCTTTCCGCCTGAACGCGTTCTTTATTCGAGACAATATATAAGAGATGAGGTTCGTTATGATTTGAATTGCTTGAAAAGAAATTATGTTCTAAATAAAAACTAGAGTGTCTGTCTATCAATTTCGAATGAAGGTATAGGGAATCATGGTCCTATTTAATGAAGAATTATGATAACAGAGAAGGAGCAGCAATATAAAAAGATAGGTTATCTCATAAAAATAAACCCCTCAATTAGTCAGATGCTGAGCACAGGAGAGGAGAGGAAGTTTTGAGAGCTAGTAATTCTGAAACTGAGCGAATTCTCATAAGAAAAGGGATTCAGACTTGTTCAAAATTTAGCTCTCTAGACAGAATTTTAAATCCCAAGGAAATCCTCAATGCCGGAAATAACAAATTTGTTTATGAAATCAGTTCAACCTCCATATTCAACCCTGATCGATGACGGTTCACTTGACGAGTTTCAGTAGTTGAAGCATTTCGTGGTAGAATGTGTGACGTCCCATATCAATGTTGTTTGATTTATTTTTTCAATTTCTTGTATTGTCACAAGCTTTTCAAAGCGGATAAATTTATTTTCAAGAAATATTCGTTAACATACACACACAGAATGAGAACAATCAAAGTTGAACATCATTCTTCCGTGGCCAAGACTGACCCATCCTGGAATAAAAGAAATAACGAAGTGCTAGATTTGAGGTTAGATCACGTGACGCCACCAAAGCAATATATTAACTGCAAAGCAAAATCTTCTCAAATCGAGTATGATGATCTGCGCTTTGTAACAAATTTTCTCGAATGTGACTGTTGATCCTATTTCAATACATCCCAGGACTTCAAATCAGTCAGGACATCTTGCACCTCAAGCTCTAAGAAATCAAACCAAACTTTACCCAAGACAGTACTACATTCACCGCATATCATTTGTATCTCAAATATTTTAGGAATCGACGATAATTAATCAGAAAGCCTATGCGGGAGACTCTTTGAATGCCTATTTAAGCAAAAACGTCGGCTCAAGACTTGATCATTTCCGAATAAACGATTCTTCAACGTCCAAAGAAGTAAATCTCCGGTCTGAATAACTGTTATAAAGTTATTTTCCAGGTCCTTTTTCCAGATATGTTAAACTCAAACGATATTTCTGGTTCAAGCAAAATCTTGAATTATTATTCTTCAGCGAGGTTACCCCTGCCACACTATTCAACTAGAAACGTTATAAAGGATGGTGTTCTCGAAAATAGATCAAATTTAGAAAATGATCAGGCTTGTAATCATAACGGGGAGCAAAATGGTGAACGATTGCCAGTACAGCAGAGCACTAGGAGGGATTATAATGAGCGGATATTGTTTCAAATCAATGAAAATTATCAAACAATAGCGACGAAGCAAGACTCTCTGACAGAATTTATGTTTCCGTCAACTGCTGAAAATAGAGGAGCGAAATTAAATGCCTCTGTAGGCGCTTCTCAGAAGTGGAATGTGGAGAATCAAGAGAACATTTTGCTTGGTCCTTGGTGCGAGCAAGGCTATGCTCATGGATTTGGAAAAAAGGACGATTTTCAATCGACGGAACCAAAAAACCAGCAATCGGAGCCTCTGATCAGTTACTTGGATCCGTATATTACCAGTGTCTCTCAGTCTTCCGAGGAGAATCCAAGGACGAAATGGTGTTTACCAGACACAAATATCTATCTTCCAAATCAAGCATTAGTATGGCCTCCCAGTGTCAAACAAGAATCCATCTTACAAGAATGACATCAACAAACGATTAATTTTCGTAAGTAGGAATCAAGTGCTTTGACAGAATCTTTTGATACCTTTATTATGTTACCTTCCTTTAGAATTTTTAGCTAGCCGAGAAGTGCTTATTGTTTTTTTTGTTTTAAAAACTCTACTCAGAAGAGATTTTAATTAAAATTTTTATGTGGAAAACAGTCTAAGAAAAAAACCACATACATAAAACAGACTCGGTGTTCAAAGTTCCCATTAGTCATCAGAATTCATTCATCAATAGTATTCGGGTTGATGGAATTCCAACCTGAGTAATAGATTCCTTTCTATCTACATGTAGCACGATGAAAATTGGAGCATTTCTGAAACTCTCTCAACTTGAAAAACCAATTGTATTATTTATTTTTCTTTGATTTTTACAGGGTACATAATATATAGGATAAATCTCAATTATGGAACTTGAGAAATATACACTAAATACTGTGATATATTTTACGATGATAAACTTGACTAGAAAGAAGAATAGCTTAGTCTGCGACTAAGCTATATAAAGAAAAGAAAAACACATTACTAAAGAAGCCGCCCATCTTATAAACATGAGGGCAACTCCCGCAGGGAGTCATATCCAAAGAATTTGAGTCCAGAAAGTGAAGAGCTTTGTTATAAGATCGGTGTTAAGCTCTTGAGCTCTAAACACTCCCAACTGATCATAGACTTGGATCAGTCTCTCGAATCGTACTCTTGAGCATTTGAGCTTATCGGCGAAATCGAATGGCAGAGCGGAAGACGTGCAAACTTTGCAAGATCTGCAACACTCGAGAGCGAACTTGTGAGAACTGTGGTTATAGTGCTTGAACAGCCAATATTCGTGAACCATAAGGATGAGGTCTTCGATATTGGAAATCTCCTCACGGAATCTTTGATCTGGAGCGATAACTCTAAAAATAACTTCATTGACCAAAATGACATTGCAGGTCATAAGAAGTTTCTTATAGCTTGTGAGGAAGATTTCTTTACCAGCAAGGTCGTTGAATCTTATGAAGGAACCGACTTCAGCGTAGTTGTTGGTGATACTTTCTAGTTGAGCAGGGAGCTCCTCCAGAGAGAAAATAGAAACCCAGTCTTTTTCCTCGAGCCCATTGCTTTTGGAGAAAAGAGCCAATCTTTCCTTCCAAAGAGCGATGAGGGCGTTGAGTGGGTAGAGGTTAAAGAATTTCAGGTTGGTGATGTCACAGTTCGCCAAGTTCATGATCGGTTTCAAGAGATCATTGAAGCAAAGGATCAATCTGTCGCTGAATCGAGAATTATCGAGCTGTGAGAGAATTTCGTTGGCAAGGCGCTCACAGAACTTGACAGAGTTGGATTTTCCACTCTGTGTCTTCTTCTCAGCGAAATCCTTATTAAAGATACCTCCATTGATTTCAGTGCTGGTCGAGGAGAGGTCGGTTTCTAAAAAGGCCCATTCCGATTCGTGGAGTTTGGAGAAAATATCATCTCCCAAGAAGTCGTCTTTGGCGTAGGGCATAGGAGAAGCACTGAAATCGATGAAAGAGGAGGTATCGTAGAAGTTGCTTTGCATTTTGAAATATTAAATTATAGATTTTCATGTACCCTGGCAATTTATATAGGAAAAACTTTTGCTGAAATCTAAATAATCACCAGTTAGAATGAATATTGGAGTCCAAATACTTCAAATGCTTCAGCGAATCGATTTGTTGCAGTAGATCTTGAGCCGATTATTTTTCTAAAGCAGTGCTATCCGTTGCTCGAGTATCTGGTTATAATATCAAATTAAAAATTGTTCGCGATTACATTTCAAAGTTGCTTAATTCTAATTTTCATTTTGATTCCAACTTTTGGGTATCTTCTCTTTATAGACTCCACTTTCGCGAGAATGCGTTGAAAATATATGGATCATAACCCTGAGAGACCGCCAAGAGATGAGGTCTCGATATACTTGCTATTAGCTGAATTTCAAGAATGCTTTCACGCAAAAGCAATGATAAAGCCATCTAGAATGCATGACTCTGTTGATTGAATGTTTAGCTTGTATGGGACCATATTAAAATCACTTAGTACATATCATTTTGAAGTAACAGACCTCGAAAGACGTCCACTAAGAGTCCTTAGAGGTTTTGAATTTCTCTTGTAATCTGGAATGAAATGCCGATTCCTTTGATTTGCTCTTATGTAGCGGCCTGCCTTTTCCCTCAACATCTGAAGATCAGAAGATCCGTCTTTGAAGATCGATATTACGAAAATTAGTTTAATTCTGAAGAATGACTAAAAAAGGAGGCTAGAGTAGAGGCTCTTTCAGCGCTAATGGCGCGCATCGGGTTAATAAACTTCGGCAGTCACTCGGTTTAAAAAAAAAATGTTTGTCTTTCAGAGAGAGAGAAAGATGTACAAGAAAAAACTCCCGAAAAAACCAAAAATTCGTATGTATTTTCTCTGTCTTACAGGAATATAGAGTATAAAATTTGGCTTTTGAGCGCCTCTCGCTAAATAGCTGACTACCGCTAGACTACTTTCTTGCTTAAAGGAAAAACACATTCTATGCAGACTCGTCTCATCTTAATTGGGATTCGATAGCCAAATTTCAAGTATGCTTCAAATCACTGATAAAATTTATACAAATTAATTTGAAAATTATTCCTAAAGCATTTGCTTATGTTAGCAAACTCAATCGCAGAGTAGAAAACGCAATTCCTATTGATCAAGTAGAATTGGGTAGGTAACTTCATTTCTTATTGATGAATATCTCGTGTTAATTTTCGTCCTAAGCTGATTTTCCTTGATTTAAGTAAGTACTAATTTAGCACATTGACCTCCTTCGAAATGGTTCCCAAGCACAGAGTTAGCTGTATAACTCCTATTTCTTCCCATTAATAATCAATGAGCCATTTTTCCAACAGAGAATTCTGCATCCATTAGAATTTGCAATATGTTAAGAGGGCGCAACTCTTGAGTTAAAATGATATTCCAAAGTAAATTCATGAAGTTGGGATGACTTATTCAGAATTCAGTAAAGGAGGTGCTAATTAAAACTTCATGTCCTTAGCTTCAGTATCCTTCATTACAATGGTAGTATTCTCGAAATTTACGAAACCCTATTATGGAAACGTACTGATGGTTACTATCTAACCGAGATAATCCGTGAAATTTATACAGAAATGTTAGTACCTGAGTATTAAATTTACATAGGCATCTTTTGAATTCCTCCACTTAGATAGAAGTGAGAATTTCTGTTGAACAAAGGCTTTGGAGAAGACAATATAATTAACGAGCTTTTTCGAGAAAAATATGACTCTTAGCCAAGGCTTGCAGGTAATCCGTGAGATAGTTTTGTGCACTGCTAGATCTAAAGTGTGAACTAGGCTAAGTGTATCCCAAAGTGATCGGGTCCAGATAGATTTGTCCACAAGAATCAGCAAATTTTTTTTTTCTCTCTCTCTTTTCCTCCAAATTGCAAATGTGTACTACTATTACTACTCATTCAAAGATTGATATAATCACAAATGTTTGGGTATCATAAAAGACTTCACAGGGTATAAATTTCAAAAGTATTACACATAGCGTAGTCTCATCTAGGTCCAATTTCTAGCTACTCTATAACCGCTATACCAAGCTAATCATCCCACAAACTCAAAATTTATCATAACAAATGGTCTACATCTGATATTCACTCAATGAGAGAATTCCATCAGACATTCAGCATTTCCTCTCTTTCCTTCAGAGTTCGATTGACACTGTTCTTCGAGTAGATGGACCTTGAAGGCTTCATGCTCGAACAGAAAAACAAACTTGCCAATTTCAAAGAGCAGCGAGTCACTGCAATCGTAGGCAGGAGACTTTTTGTACTTCTGAATTTCTAAAAATTCGAACTCGAATGTGTAAGGATCCATTCTGAATATTCTATCTACATCAGGAACAGTTCCCCAAATGATATGCTTCGCATCAAATTCTAGTGTCTCTGCATCAATAAAAAACGGAATTTCGACTTCATCAGTCAGTTTAAAATTGATATCATCTTCTCCAACAACATTCATTGCATATTTGAGAAATTGAATTTTTTTTGCTTTCTGATAGATCCATAGCATCTCCCCAGTTTTAGAAAGATAATATTGTGCTGAGACTAAGCTCTCTTTGATGGGTATATCGTACTCGTATATAATTTTCTTGCAATTTACATTGACGATCTCGATATGCGCATCCTGCATGGTCAAAATAAGATCGAGATTGGGCATGTAGTTCAGCCAGTATGACGAAGCCATTAGGCGATGTTGCAAAAGTCTGATCTTTTTAAGCTGAATATGCTTGACAGAATGCCACAGATAGACATATTCGACCTCATCTGCCGTGCAAATTATATCCTTGCTGTCTTCGATACAACACTCTGCTACTGTGTGGTCATGAGTAAGTGTCCCTCGGACCCTGCTTGGATTCTTAGGATCCATAATTGAGAGCTCTTTATGAGCATATCGAGCAATAAAGTCGTATTTGGGGCTATAGTACAGTCCTGAAGCTGACTCATCATAAAACACGATCCTTCGGATTTGGCGAAGGGTCTTGATGTCATAATAGATCAATACGTTTTCTTCGAGGTCAAATTCATCATCAGCAATATAATTGCCTAGTACAGCGATGCATTTTTGTTTTGGAAGGTAAACAAAGGCGCAATTTTCTAATTCAACGTGGAAATTCTTCAGGCGGATCATTCCAAACGCAATCTTTATGAGCTGCTGTTCCTTGGTACGAGCTTATGAAAATTCAAAGTAATCAAAAGAAGAATTGATTATCATTTATGCGTCTTATTTAAATCAAATTAAGAACATCCAATATCCAATAAGATAGCACTTTACTTTGAAAAATCTGTTATGGAGAATTGAATCAAACAATTTGAAGCAAGGCTCCTCCAGCTCATATGCTCTGTTTTCTAATTTGTACTAGAGCCAACGCCTTCATAGCAGCAATGTATATATGATAGGTGCTTTGGCTGCAAATATGAAGTTTGTCAAGGCGAATTTTAAAGGCCTCAAGACGAAGTCATGAGCAATTTTTTCAATGCATTTGGAGCGTAATTCACATGGTGATGTGAATCTCTTAGGAAAATTATCCATTTGGCAATGACTCGTGAAAAATAATTTACGTGTTGCTAACCTTACCATAAAGGAATAAATTTTTCAACAAGAATTCACCAACTTATTCGAGAAGTAAGTTCAGGGTATTTTTCCGCTATTATTCCTTTGTGAAAACTGTACATAATAAATACCACTCCCATGTTTAATCAAAACTAACAGTTTCCAATAAAAAGTCCCTTTCGATTTTCATGCATGATACACAGCTAAAATTGTAGATTAATATTTTCACTGATATATTTCACTGAATGAGGAGACAAGTGGGATATGTAATCAGTCTACGAATAGAGTTTAATTAGTTCTTATCCATTTTTATGATAATTAAATTAGTCAAAGAGAGGAAACCAACCTCTTGATAGATCATTACAACCCATTTGTATCAATGTGCGAGGTTCCCAAAGGGGCTCTGTAGAGAATGTATATTAATTGTTGGTAAATCTAGAAAATCTTGAATGAGAAAGGAATAATATTGGTGATGATCAATGAATCGGGTGCTACAGTATTACAAAGCTCTCATGAAAAGATAGCGATAGGCATATGTTTAGACACAGAGACGCAATGAGCTACCAATTGCTGCTTTCAACTCGTATCAATTTTCCGTAATATATTCAGAAAATCACCCAAACTTCTTAGCCAGCATGAAAGCGTCGTAGAATTTCTCGAATACAATTTTTCGATTCAAAACACCCTTATTTTAGTCGAAAAATTCGACAGAAAAAAAAAATTGAGAGAAATTGCAAACCCGAACAAATTTTAATCCAATTAAGAATTCTGTTAGAAAAAAAAGAGAAATTGAATATTTGAATACGTCTTGATTTTCTATGCCTCTTAGTTTACGAATCTACCAATTAAAACATCAAGAAGAAAGCTTTTTCCTCCGTTCTTTGAGGCAATTTATATTAATTGAAGATTTCCGTTAGTTAGATGAACGAGATCATAACTCTCATTACTTATTATCAGCATTCAATGAAGATCTCTGGCTCAAGACAGTAATAAGCTTCAGAGATCAAATTGTATTCCAAATATCAGCATTTGATATCGGATTAGCTTTCATAAAACAAAATAAAATATATACTCTCTATGCTTTACATGGCACCGACACGAAAAGAGAAACTGCGAATGTGATTGCTTGCCATATCGTTCTCTGAACGATAGGAATGTTTTGTTTTTCACTTAATTCGAATATGGTATTGTTCTCCGAATTAGAAAACGCTATTCGACTGGAATTAATTAAATAAATTCAACAGAAAATCGAAGATTGCTATGTACCCATCGAAACTTATTCCAAATTAATGTCGGTATAAAAAAGAATACCAGCGTCGTTAATTCGATCCAGATCGCACTGTTCATTTATTTTCTCTGAATAGCTGCTTTTTCCAAATCTGATTATCAATAATTATTCTCTACAGAAAAAGAGAGGTATCACCACCACACTTACCTAAATACTCATTCCATCATGCAAATATCACCCTTTTTCAATACCCCATATCTGTATCCCAATGTAATGCCGCCGCAACCCAACAATTTCTATACTCCTGTTCAAATGGTCCCTAATTTTGGTGGTTACTACTCTCAGCCAATCAATCTAATAGCACAAAATATGCACTACACTACAAATAATGTTATATCGCCTCCGCCAATGCAGACATCAAAATTGGCTGCGATGTTCACAACTACATCCAACCCCATGACAGCTCCATCGACATCTACTACGACCTCTTTGGATAATGCTCCTCTTGTCTCAAGCAAGCCTATCACGAAAACAGATAGCAATGTTGCTCAACCACTCGGGGTAGTTGATAAATATATTTTACTTGCAGAGCTCGGACAAGATCACCTCTACCCAGTATATTTGGGTGCATCTATCTATGATTCAGCTGAAAATCCGAATCTAGTGGTGCTCAAAGCTATTCCTATTACAGACATAAAAGGTTCATTCGATAATGAAAAAAATATCTACCTATTAAAATCTCACAAAAATCTACTTCAATGTACTGAAATAATCAAGAACGCGAGGTTTTTCCTGAACAACTCTCAGAAGAAACCGACGGAGGGCTCAAGACCGAGTATTGGGGATGGATTTTATCATGTACTCGTATTAAAGTATCATTCAAATGGAGATTTTCTTGACTACGTGAAAAAACGCAAGCTAGATGAAAGTGTGGCTCGCTTTTACTTTGCTCAAATTCTTGATGCTCTGGAGCATTTGCATAGCCATGGATACTGTCATCGGGACTTAAAAGTTGAAAATATACTTCTGGATCAAAATTATGAATTGATATTGACCGATTTCGGGCACAGTGTCCAATATCGGGATCAAAAAGGCGAAAGACTTTTTATAGAAAGATCATCAATAACCACCCCTGGGATCTGCCCACCGGAATTTCATAAAGGATGCGGATATCGAGGTATTCCTATGGACATCTTTGCGCTCGGCAAACTATTGCTGATTTTTGTTACCGGATTTAATCCGTTCAAAACCTCAAAGGACACAGACATAAATTACTCTCTGATATTAAAAGGCCAATGGACAGCCTACTGGAAAATGACTCAAAACTGGATGAAAAAGAAATGGATAAAGAATGAAACGTTGAATAAAGACCTCAAGAGCTTATTGGAGTCTATGCTCCATCCTGACCCCTCCCAACGACCTTCAATCCAACAAATCAGAGAAAGTAATTGGTTCAAAAAGACACAACCTGCTTCTCTCGATGAAGTTAGGATAGCAATGATAAGAGCGAAAAATCAATCCTAAATTTACAAACAACTCAAATCTCTCACTCACAAGTTAATATCCATAATTGAAGATTGTTTTTTTTCGCCCAGGTTCGAACTGGCAATTTCAAATTAGAGCTCATATTGCATTCTTAAGGTGTTCAAAGGCCGAAGTCTTCGAAGGCTTTTTATCTAAGCATTCTTTCAATAAGTTCTAACTTCAATGTTTCTTGTAACATTTTTTAGAGCTTTCAGGTTTCGTTATTTATTTCTGTAACCTTTTAATACAGAAAATCTGTCCATTCCATTTAATAGAGATACCTCTGCACTTGTTCAAACTCAAGCAATCCTATTAATTAAAAAATTCACAGCATTCGAGAAATTTCTAAATAAAAACATTTGTAAAAGGAATCTTTTGGTAAGTTTTTGTTTTTATATGTATAAATGATGGTCAAGGAGAGAAGAATGTAATTGTAACATAACGATCATGATATCGATATAACCAATACCGAAAATTTTTGCCATAAAAAGTTTTGAAAAATTGTTAATCATACCGATGTTGGAGTCCCTGTTCTTTTTTCTTGTATTTGCTCAGCGAGAACTTGGAATAAAGCGCCCACTTTATCTCCAGTTTTCGCGCTGACTTCCATATCAAGGATATTCTTTTCTTTAGCATACGCTTTGATCAGTTCAGGATCGATTTTTCTTCCCTCTACAATATCGCTCTTGTTTCCAGCCAAAATAATAGCCATTTGCTTACAGTCGCTCTTTTCTTCAAGCTCTCTCATCCAATACTCTGCAGCTTTGAAAGATTCTTCGTCTGTTACATCATAAACAAGTATTGCTGCAGTAGCATCCCTATAATAAGTGGAAGTCAGCGCTCTGAAGCGTTCCTCGCCACAAGTATCCCATAAATGAAGCTTTATTGAAGCCCCGTTTTTCAATTGAAGGCTTTTTTCATAGTAAAAGACTCCTACGTTGCCTATGTAGGCCTCTGAAAACTTATTGTTGATAAATCTTTGTGCAATGCTTGATTTTCCCACTCCTTTGCCACCGAGCAAGACAACTTTGGCATCGCCAAGAGCAAGACCGGGACCCTTCTTTGTAGAAAGCTTCTTAACAGTGCTCGTTTTTATCCCTTTTCGTTCTTCCTTCTGATCGCCTAATGAAGCACAGCAGCTCATCCTAAAATGATATCAGTGTTTATATAAATATATAAAATTAACTAACGAAGCTAAGTTTCACTCCTGATTTTAGCCTTTACAAAAGATTGATATTAACGAGAGCAATTATTATTCTCAGTCTGCTGCGAATTTCGAATAGCTCAAGCATAGCTTTTCCGCTCAGGCATCTTCATGAGGTGTGTCTAACTGATATGATTTAGCCTGAAACTAATTGATGCGGAGGTTGAATCCAGATAAGCGCGTTCTACTGAGCAAATACTTACTAACTCAATATTTCTCAATGTACATAAAGTTTTAATAGAGATGACACTCGGTATTATATAATCATTGCATTGTAAGGGTTTCTCTCGTCTAAAACCTGAAATATGTCCTCTTTTGATTCTAACAGATGTAAAATATCTTAAATCCTCAGTGGCTTCAGAATTCCACTACACCAGAGAAACGAGAGGAGCTCTATTCAATCTTTGAAGTATTTTTCAATCCAAAAAAAAAATAATGAAAGAAATGAAGAAGAAATGTCCGGCCGAAAATTTAAATTGCTCCTCATTGCAAGAACACAACTAAAGGGCTTGATTTCTGGGAAAACTGAGTCAGATGGAAGCAAAGGCAAGATACGACCTCATCGAACCTAATCTAAATTTGGTTCTTTAAAATTAACGGCTCTTACTGCACTCTATCTAGCTTTTAACCGAATCTTTTAATCATAAACCACCAGCTCAAAAGTCAAAACAATGATAACCTCGAAAAAGTTCTCTCTACGACAAATCAAGCCGAAAGAAGAGTATCAGATTCAGGCAACTGATAACCCGCCAATATCAAGGCCTCACCAATCTCAAAGGAAGCTCACACCTTGCTTACCGCCTCAAATGATAACAGCGATCCGGAGTCCATCCTTGCACGAGATCAAGAAAGCAAGAGATGAAAACTTGGTCCTCAGAGTGCTACTCGAACGGCTGAAATCGCCTGCCTCCACAGCCAAATCCGATTTCAAAAGTGCAGGACGTGACAAAATAATCGAGCAAAACTTGAAAACAAAAAGAAAGAAGCACAAAGGGTCGATGTTCTCCGCCGAGTTATGGTCTGAATCCTACATGAAAAAATTCGTTACGAGAGATGAGTATATCACCTCGAAGGAAAAAGCTCGGAAAATCATCCAAGAAAGCACCAGATCAACCGAATCCTATCGGAAAGACTTGGAAAACTACTTCCAGGAGAGAAACCCTGCGTATTCTAAAGAAGGGCAACTCATCAGGCATCTTATTGAGGAAGAACCAGAGGATTCTGAAGAAAAAGAGCCATTGAAAATTGTTATAGATTTTCAATCAAAGGACGTCGTTTATCTCGCAAAAGCTAACCCACCTTCTGAAAATAGAATCGCAAGCGCTTCTACAACGATGACTGACGTTTTCACTAACCAAGAGGCCCATCAAAAAACGAATTCCTTTGATAAAGAGAGTACTGCTCGCACCCATACGATCCTGCCGTCTATCGACGCGAAAACACCATCGATAAAATTCATCAACTCCGAAACTGTGTATATTCCTCGTCCAAAGAGCACATGCACTGCTTCTATTATTGGCTCTCCTCAAACATTCAGCCAAGATTTCGTAGAAAATATTCCTCCAAAGAGAGATGCTAAGCGTGTATACTCAACAACCAGTCTTGATGATGACATACAAGGACAAAGTGCGCATTTGCTGAGTCCGGAACAGTCTAATGCGGATAAATCGAGTTTCCGCATTCGTACTCCATTACAAAGCATTAGTTTATCAAACTCTAGACTTCAAACTCTGTGTCCTAACTCGAATGAATTAGAAAAGAGCACTCATAGGTTCAACTTCGCTGACACAATAAAACCAAAGCGACTATTCCAGGATGACCAGAACACAGCTCCGACTGTTTGTGTTCAGCCTTGCTTGCGGGAAAAATTACTTAAAAATCGTGCTCAAACAATGAAAAGAGCAACACTTTCTGCTCAAAGTGGCGGGAATAAATTTTTCAGACACTTGACACAGCCTAAAAAGCTCTGGCATCCATAAGGTAAAAACTTAAGCTCATCACTCAAATATTAATTGATGTTTTCAAACTAAATATCTGCAAATAGAAAATCCAAATGACTTTTTTTCTCTCCAGCATATGTTAAACCTCTATATTTCACGAAATCGATTTATGAAGTGATTTTTTAATAGGCTATCAGATTTATGTGGTTCTTCGTAACTTGAAATATACATATAATATATTCATCTGAAATGGTTTATTGGTGGTTTGGTAAATGAAATTAATAACTTTCACAAAGCATGAAATCAAGTCCTGAGACGTCGGCTTACAATGGGGTTAGTGAACCGATCTGCTACTGAAGTCTTTGTTTTGAGTTCTGTATTTTCAATTTTTCAACTGAAATATCTTGAAAGAGATAAATGCAGTGATTATGATAATAATTTGGTCTCTTCAATCATGAAAATTCAAGTCACTACCTAACTCAAAACAGTCAACAAATCTTTAAAAGCATTGCAAAACATAGGTTAATTTGCTACATAAATTCTCAATAAAGGAAACTGCAGTTGCCAGCAAATAATATCAGTCTGGTCTCTTCACTTCTCATTATCAAAGAAAGGCTTATACGGTTTAGTTCTCGGATCGCCTTCATAACGATCAGGAGGAATATCTCTTCTGTTATTCGCTGCCTGAAAAGTTTTCTCAAATAATATACCGCGATCTAAATCCGTTGTCAGAAACGCTTTGCGGTCAACTTTTCTTTCTTTTTCTAATCTAGATTGTAAATGCTCTCAGTCCTTTTATTCACTCCTCAATAGCATACCTTTCCTGCTCTCTCATGCGGTATTGTTCCTGCTTTTTGATCGCACTTTCGTCTCCAAGACCCCACACTTCTATCTCATCAACCTATGTCAAAGCAATTCATTAGTCAATAAAGCCTTCTCGATAGAAGATACGTTAAGTTTGCTGATATGTGACTCCGTTAAATACCCCTTTCGATATGTATCATCTTCAGGATGAACATAGCAGTCCGTTTCCATTTCTTCATCCACCCAGAGCCTGCATTTCGTTGATTTACTTCCTCCAAAACCAATTCCGACCCGCACTTTCGAGGATAACTTTTTAATGCCTCCCCCTCTGGAGTTAAAATAAAGGTAGTTCTTGCCTCCAGCCTGGAAATCAACTCTATAAATTTTGAATTTGGGAACCAGAGAGAATAGGAAGCAGTCGTTGTCACCGAAGTAGTCGGGCCCATCGAACCACTCAGACGAAGAGTACCCTCCCAAAATATGCACAGAGCCATCAGGATCGATATGCTTCAGCAATATAATCGTAGGCGCAGAATATCCTGGTCACAGATAAAAAAAATTGGATGCAATCACCCCAACAAACATTACCTTTGATTCCTTCAGCTAGTCGATTGAAAGATACACCTCTTTTTCTCATAGAGTACAGGCATGCGAGTTTATTTATCTTATTGAATCGGTTGCAGTTAAGATATAGCAGACTAAGCAGCTCTTGGGTGAGGATAGCAGAGCTCTGGTCCAATTCAGGCACAGCCAAGGCAGAAGCAGGAGAAAAAAATATTGAAAAGAAATAGTTTTCTACTATCCTCTGCACGAGCGGAAGCAAGCTTTTCAACCGAGCAATTGCACTCTTAAACTCGATTTCTTTGCCTTCGTAATCTATCAAAATTAAGGAGACTGCTAACAAAGCAAATAACCTTCGATAGAAGAGGTAACAGCGCTGACTGCCCGATCAACCTCTTTTTCCAGAGCTTTAGGACAGCAGATCTTGATTAAAGCCTACTCAATTTTAGACAAACTTGTGAATGATAGTTTGTTTCACCCTTATCGGTTCTGTTAACTTAGACACCGACATTGAATGTTCATAGGCAGCTGTCTGTGTTTTAATGTGGTAGTCTGCACAAGCGATCAGAATAAAAAGCTCCAGTGGATCCCACTTCCTTGATTTTTTGAGAAAAATAGCAACTAATCCCAATATGTTTACAACGATCGCGAATTAAGCGAGGTACCAGAATTGAGAAGAGAGGAAAGATCCACAACGTCTTTATTCGATTGCTTTCGCATCCATGTATGCAAATTTCTAGCAAAGTCCTCGTTATTAGGGAAGAGTCCGGCAAATTTATCCTCTGAAATCACACTTTTTATTCCATTTCAAAAATGATGTTTTGAAAAGTGACAGAGAGCTTACTTATTTTCAAAGAAGTTTTTCGTGGTCTCTTTCAAACTTTCGACTTCAAAGTGAGAGAGTCCTGACTCATGGCAGCCAAGTTTTTCTTTAGGCTCTTTGGTCTCTTTGGTCTCGTTAGCTCCCATTGGAATTTAATTTCTGTTCAGATTTGTGTCAAATTGACACGCTCTCGGATTTATATATAAATATCGTGATAGGAAGCAAAATCCAGCACCAAAGACCATACGCTGATAGGACTAATCGGATACGGTATTTAGTTAGACTTGGACAACTTTTTCACTTTTTTGAAAACTATACTAAAAACGGAGACTTCATAGTGTACTTCTAAGGAGATTAAATGTCAGCCGCTCACTTCAAAATACTTTCGAATAATAAGAATGCGGTGGTAAACTCACTTATTTTGATACAGGTCTGATCACAAAGGCTGCAGATGCCAGCTGCCTGTTCCTCTTAACATAATGAGAGTTAGATTCTCATTAAATTTGTTTGCAGCCAAATTTGATTGCTCAAAAGCTTATTCGGTCTCCATCTTACTCTGCGAGATTGAGTGAATAAAAGACCTGTAGTGTACAAGAGCTCACTACAATACACTGTTTGATACATTTTTCTCAAAGCATACAAAATTTCAGAAAAATCACATCTTAGATGAATTTCATCTGAGGATTTGCTGAAAATAGAGCCCCTTCTAACTGCCTAAACCCGGTCAATCGCAGCTTAAAGGAATCTTGTCTGTCGCTTCGCGAGCTTGCAGTCTAATCATTAATACATTCATTATGGAGTTTCTCACTGTTTGTTGGAAGAAAACATCCCTTGTGTTGCAGATACTGTCATTCAGCATCAATATTACTCGTCAATTAAGACAATTTAATAACCTTCTCTCATAATCAATTCATGCATATTCATTCACTAACATCTCTCAGAAGCCAGACTTCTTAAGCCACCACGTCACTCAACAAAGCCTAATTTAGACTAGCAATTCTAGCCTCAAGCTTGCTTTATTGACGCAAATATGACCTCCTCAAAGTATCAGCACTATCGAAATCTAAGAGGAAGAATGGCTATTTATCTATCATCTAAGCGCATATTCTATTACTATCACTACATCAAGAGTAAGATCTAGTTAAAATGATGGGTTTAGTGCTCCAAGTCATTAGACTCGGAGCGAATGATAAGATCTTTTTGAAAAATTCCGTTTTTGATAGAACATATTCGCTGTTAAAATCGCCTACTCTCAATTTAGATTCTGATTTTTCAAACTCAAATACTAAGAGGTCGTAAAATTAATAAAAACTATTTTGGTTTTTGCAATTAGATGATTTCTGAAAAGAAATCTTCGACCATGTCTTCTTCACTCTTGCGTTGGACCATCGTCAGCCCTCTCGGCTCAGGATCAACCTCAGAGTGAGAAGAGCTCGACTTTTTTAAAAACTTACCTTACTTTATAGGGCATTCGTTGCTCAGGCCAAGGAATCAGATGAAAAAGTCGCTCTGAAGGTTTGCAAAGTCTCCATGAGCGCAGCGCTCAAGAGAGAAGCTTTCGTTCTGAAATCTTTCACTCACGAGAATATCATTGCAGTGAAAGAGTTCCATGAGTCCACCGAACTTGAAGTAACAAGCAAAAAAACCATGAAAGTTGCAATTCTCGTTACTGAACTGGCTGAAAATGGGGATTTGCTTGGGCTGATACAAAAACATGGACGTCTTCCTGAGATTGTAGCCAGAACTTACTTCCGGCAGATCATCGATGGATTAGCGTACTTGCACAAAAATAATATCGCTCATCGTGATATCAAACCAGAGAATCTCCTGCTTGATGAAAATTACTGTATCAAGCTTGCTGATTTCGGAAATGCAGAAAAGTTCACTGCAGACCAAGGCTCCATGAAAATCGTAGGTACCCCAGCTTATTTCAGCCCTGAAATCCACGAGAAGATCCCGCATTGTGTTCAAAGCGCAGACCTCTTTGCAGCTGCTATCACTCTTTTTTCAATGGTTTGCGGATGCACTCCTTTCGAGTTCGCTAAGCAAACCGATGTCGTCTACAGACTTCTTATTCGTCATGAGCATGATAGATTCTGGAGACATTTCGAGAGGTATATCCAAAAGCAAGACCCTGAATTCCGCTTCCAACAGAGTTTCAAGGACTTACTGGCCAGTATCTGGGAATTCAATCCTGAAAAACGCTTTACCCTTGAGGATATCCAGTCTCATGAATGGATGCAAGGCGAGGTCTTGAGCAAACAGCTTTTAAAAACGCATTTCTCAAAAGATTCAAGCCTTGCAAGTAATTAGAGAATTAAGGGTCCTCTAAAGCCCGTGAAGAGACGTACTCTCAAAATAACAAATGTTTTTAAAGAATACGTTCGAACAAAGAAAGTATTTATCTTTTTAAGCCCTTGAGGCAGAGAGGACCTGCTCCCATGTAATGGAAGGCAGCTACTCTAGCCAAACACCTTTTTAACAGGGAACCACCCTCACGAGAGACCGCTATCTCACTGCTATAGGCTTGTAATGCCGACAAGAGTGAGAAAATGCTCCCTCTCAAATTTCAAATCATAAACCTTAGAACTATTTGTAGATTCTTCATACTGTATGCAGTTGTCACCTACATATCAGAAACTCTGTCACTATTCTCCAAACTAAATGAGAAAGTCGTTTGTAGGATACCTTTGTTGATTCATCAAGTCATTATCATACGTAATTATGTAGTTTTGTAGCTTCAAAACACCCATAATTACTTGATAATGTTGTGTTTGGTATCCCTAACCGACCTTTTCATTTTTAGTTCTATTTGTCGTCACGTATAGTATTAAAGTTATCCATATGATATTTGTCCGTACATTGATATTGATGTTGTCGAGTATATCTAATATATTGCTAATTAAATTCTACTATTTTTGTGCTCTTTCTAGCTTTTTTGAAAGCGGTTGTTAGATAGTTCTACCTTTGAATTTGGACTAGGAGCTTGCAGTTATATTCATTGAATATTCTCTTTTCTGAGCTTTCTCAGGTGAAAATGAAACACTACTTAGTTGAGAAGCTTAAACAGATTTTTTTATGAGGAGGTTTGTCTTTTAGCGCAGGTGTTGGATTACATAAAGGTTATCAAGAATACGAAGAGATTTATATATGTAAACAGAACTCTTGGACAGGACGGCATCATTGAAGGAAATCACTCGAGTGATTAATCAAACAAACCTGGGTTTATATGGAGTTTGTGAAAATACATATTCATTAGAACTTCATCCAGCAGATTTATCGATAAACCTAAGCTAGCATAGACCAGAGCTTTTAAAAAAACATTCTTATCACCGACAAGATACCTCCTATGAACTGCGTTTTATTCGTTTGCGGTATTTTCTTCGCTGACTAGCAAGGCTGATTGCATGGAAGTGAAGTGCTCATAATTCGAAACATCATTTATGACTTGATTTCCAGCGTCAGGTACTATGGCGTAAGAACTTCTTACGCTAAGCATAACCACTGATAGCACCTTGTTTCCTTTCCTATCAACTATGGTCAACCAAATTGCTAACATTAGGCATATCAGTCCAAGCATCAGGTTAAATATGAACACCCAGAAGTAGCCGTACTCCTGGATTGTTTTTTCTGAAAGATATCCTCCGACAATAGGATATGTCATTAAAAGTATGTTGATCAGTACATTGTCAAGCGCTATTGCCAACCCCAAGCTCCCACTTTTGATCAGCCTAAGAGTACCAACCGTCACGATTAGCTGTATTATAGCTCCTCCCAGAGAAATCACAACAAGAGGAGCAACAGCCATAATACATCTAAAGCAGTGCGGGAAGATAATATATATACAGGTCCCAAATACGATTAAACAGGCACCGAAAATGCTCGCAACGTTCACTTTTCCATACTTATCCATATAGAGTCCCGAGAAGAACGTTATTACTCCAGATGCAGCCATTGCAAAAGCCAGCATGATTCCGGCTTCTCCACCTGTAAAATGAAAGGTTATTTGAAAGAATTTTGATGAGTAGATTTTCGTCCCAAAATAACCAAGGAATCCAAACACTGAGCAAGGGACAAGTATCCAGTATGCCAGAGGGAAATTTCTAAAGGATTTGTCAGACTCAGGTACGTCGTGAGGATTTTCGATGTTTCCGAATTTTAAGAGTCTTGCGTTTAAGATGACCTGAACTATGCCGAATACAGCCGTTGCAACCACGAGAGCAGATCCGACAATAAATGACGCAAATAGTGAATCGTACCTTTCGTATATGTTTGGATAACCTATGTCACATAGGATAATTCCTACGTAATCAATTACGTTGCAAGCACTAAGGGCTGTCGCGATTTGGCGGTTATTAAACCAATTCTTGAACATTTTGTTCCTGCTGACATTTGTTATGTTAAATCCAGATACCACGAGCACTCTCCCAGCAATTAGGAGCCAGTAGCTAAAGATATCTGAGGAATACGTCGCGATGAACTGTCCTAGATAGTTAACAAGCATTCCTACTCCGAAAACGATTGAAGTTCCGTATTTATCGGCCAGCATTCCCGCCACTATTGGTACGAAAACAGAAGGCAGAGACTCGAATGTCATAATTCGACTGTATTTGATTTCGTCGAGGTTGAACATCTTTTGGATCGGAACTTGTATAGTATATAGCGCTTGGAGGTTGTACATGAGAGCGATCTCGCAAATCAATGCTACTGCTAAAAACCACCATTTGTAGCGTGCTTTGAAGACGTCTTGGGCGTTCTTGGACTCAAGCTTGTCGATCATAAGATAACTTTGTTTTTGAAATTGCGATTCAATTATTTATTTCGATTTAGGAGCTGAAAATTGGAAAATGCGTAATTAGAACATTTTTTAGGATGAAGTCCTTTGTTTCGAAGAGCTAACCATTTTTTTTTTGGAATCAATGCCACAAATCCTCCTACTGCTCGCTCGGGTTAATTTGGCCTACACAACTTTTTCTTTGCTAATTCACCATTCTCTAGCAAAATTGTCTGCGTTGAAAGAACGCACAATATTCAATATTCCAGTCCGAGGTTGGGCGAAGAAATCGAAAGAACTTCAGTTAAGGGGGGACATCATTGCCTTCGCAATTAGATCTGTCCACCTCATTAATTTTTTGTAAGTGTACTCAATTTAGTCTTCATAGCCGAAAATTATAAGCATCATGTTTTTTTTTTTGTTGAGAGTTTTCCCCAAATAAATCTACTTGTTTATCTCAATACTGTCCTGACTAGCTTCAGATAAAATCTAAGAAATTGTGTTAAGAATCATTACCTATCTTAGTTTGATAATTCCTCCTTTTTCTTTACATTTTACAAGTTACAGATTCGCCAAAAGTAGTTTCATGTAATATGATGTCTTTGATCAATTTCTAAAATAATATTAGATAAAAGATCTCTAATTCCGATCGTTTAGTACTTCAGATTCTTCCTCTCCCGAACCGGATGTTACTGGGCACTCTCTTAAAAGCTCACAACTAAATCGGTGCTGAGCTGAGAAATTCTTTCTTATAAGGTGACCAGGACATGCTACGGGTTGAATTGCATGATTCTTCGCCAAGGAAAAAGCTGTTTGTTTAAAGTAGGCAAATTGATTATATTTTATTCATTTTCTCCTTCAAAACAGTGATCTGACAAATCAAATAAATGGCTCCTCATGATCTTTGACGACGACTAGCTCATTCTTAAGCAGAAATTTTAGTCATGAGAAAAGAGTTTTCATTTTTTTTTTTTGCATTTGAATTTCATTTCATTGCCAATAATCCACTATCTGCATTTGAATGTGGCCTCTTCCTTCTGAATTTTCAGAGCAAAGCCTTTCAAGGGGCTTTTGACTAGTCTCTCCATGTTTAAATACTATCATCGAGAAGATCCTCTTGTAATTTGATGTCCTCATCAGAGTTATGATACATTCCATTGAGTATAGCGCTCTTCTCAAACTAGTGATATGAACGTTTGGGAAGCACGCGTGAACTCAAATGCGAGCTTAAAGCTGGAATTCGAGTCATTTTTCTTTCATTCTTTGCAGTTTCTCAATAGAAGGAAGCTTCTACTGAAAAAAAAAGTGGCATGGCAATTTATCTCACTTTCTCTCGAATTAGAAATTTCAGTCAATGGTGTTAAGAGAGAATCATAATTTTCAGTGAGAAATTCGAGGCTAAAAGTTTAGTCGATAAAAGCTTCTAGATTACAAACAATTCTCAGCTTCCAGAGTAATTTCTCAAAGAACACCGACGAAAAAAATTGCAAGAGACTTAAAAGAAGAAGGTTAATGACGGTTTACTTTGAGTAAGAGTCTTATTTGCATTTGAAGAGAGAGAGTGAAAGACCCGCATTTTCCCATACAAATATGATTTCTTTTGATGGCAGCCATGAATCCGCGTTTCTGCTCTTATTTGGGTGCTACTACTTGTTTACATGAGAAATTACCTCTGCGGAAGTCCTTTTAGGGTGGTATTGAATGAGAAAAGGTATTCTAGAAATTCTGTGGAATTAAACAAACTACGAACCGTTTTGAAGGAGCGATAAGAACTTAATTTACAACCAATTATTATAGAATTTTCAACCTACTCATAACGAAACATAAGAACTCGCATGGAAACTCATAAAACGTTCCTACAACTGATAAACTGAATTGACTCCATAACTTAACTGACCAATAAGCTATCAGTTGAAGCAAAAATGTGACTACAAAGGGTCAAAATTAGTCAAAGAAGAATAAACTAACTTATACAGGATTTTATGTATTCAGCTGTAATCCTTAATGATTTTTTTGTGAACCTACCTTGGATGGAACTTTTCTCTCTACATGAGGATGATATGCCATCACCACAAAAACTCCCCCTTAAACATGGCAAGGACAAATCAGTTTACAGGCAAAAGTATCTCTACAAGCAAATGGAATGTTTTAGAACCAATCCCACTCTATCTGTCGTAAATACGCTGTATTTGTTCATTGTTGCAGTATACTAATTCTGATATTTTTATGTCAGAAATTTGCATTGAACTTACCTGAATTTATCGAAATTTATTGATTCCGTTCAGTGTACGTCCCAATTTCTAATTAGATTAAACTTTTCGACCACTCTCTTGATAATTTAATCAAACTTGAGTTAGTTGAATTCAAAAAGAGGACTGCCAGTTCTACCAACCCTCAAGTCTTCCTGACAACGCAACACAGCGAGTTATTTGAGAATATACCATCTTATAAGGTGAGAGGCACGTCAATGGATATCTAAATCTCACAAACATCGCATTTTCGGAGAATATATTATTCGAGATATATGCGAATTCCGAAAGTTTTGTCAAATACGAGCTGTTTTGGATCAAAGAGTCCCTATTAACAGAGAATTCAGCTTTGAATAATTGAAAAGCTCTGAAGAAACAAGTAAGAACTTTTCCAGAATTTTTAACCAAGGCTATCAATTCAATTAAACTACCTATCAATCTTCTCTCAATAGGTCAAGCAAGGGAGTTTAACGTCAAACATGGTTACATTGATATTTATGTAAGGTATATCTACAGATTACAGTTTGCTGTTGAAATAAATGGAGACAGTTGAAACAGCATAGCAATGATCTGGTCGAATCCAGTAAAAAGTAACTATCTATAAACACAATTCCATATAATGGAAACCTGAAAAATTGGGATATTTAATATCATCAGGAGACTATCCATTTCCCCATGTCTTGCCGCTGTTCTGGCTCCAATAGTTTAGCAAAATCATCATTTTTTCATCCGATATGTTATTTATATCCAACATCAATGCCCGATAGAACGCACAAATTATCTCAAACCTCTTCCTGGCTTCACTCAACAGCACAAGAAAATTACGAGATACTAACGATGATCGACAAATTTTGCACTTTCCACAACATTCAAGCGCGAACATGCCGCTACTATGATTGTAATGTTTGTACAGCCATGGCTCAGTTGCCATCAGCAAAAAGTCTTTCACGTTGCGCACTTTTGTATGAAACTCGAAATCCTGAGAAAGTTCTGTGAATAGTATAGTGTGGATGATCATCAGATGAAATGTGAATACCAGGCGAAAAAAAATAACATCAAAAGTTTGCTTGTCAATCTCATCTGTGAATAGTAACACTCTCTGTATATCCTTCATTATATCTCGTATCCTCTCGCAAAACCCTTTAAAAGTGAAGATAGAGTCCCATTCTGCCACTGTTATCAAAGATATTTTCTTGTTTTTCCAATAGGTAAGGGTCTCTCTCTGGCCTTTCCACAGAAGGATGAACACTGGGCGCAGAGTTTGACTCAATTTTTGCTCGTCTAGGCATAACCCACCTAGAAAAGCGAGTTGAATTTTGGTTAATGAGCTTAAAATGTCTATCAATTTAGGATAAAAAGGTCCTTGACCGAGACACCGAAGGACTGAGCGGCAGAGACGCCTTGAGAACTTCAGTGAATCTTTCTTGAAGATCTTCAAGGGTTTCGTGCGCACTTTACATTCAATTTTCTGAATAAGTCTCTCTTCAACAAAGAATTCCGTGTTTAATTTCAGGATTTTATCGGTAAGATCCTCGTTGCTGGTGGATGTTTCCATGGAAGGTTGTACCATAGCTGTGAGCTTCAATAGAAGTTGCAATTGTGGATCGTTTTGGAGGCTGCACTACAATCAAGAATACGAAATTTGGAAATTTTCTGTGTTTGCTTTATCGTTGTTTCTGCTTGAATTCTTGAACGTTCTAATCAAAAAACTCAGTTTTTTGATCATCCAGAAAATATGTTATAATTAAGTTCCAACCAATCCTTTAAGAGAAGAATTTCTGTTGAGGAAATTTCAATTTTGGAGCAAAGAGTTTCGAAATTTGGAAATTTTCTGTTGCTAGAGTGCAAAGTCCTGCAATTGTGATTTCTCCTTTATAGGTTGTACTGGGATTGAAAAATGGTGTTACATAATGAATAGTATCATTTCTGATCAATATATGGAGCTAAATTTTCTCATTTGGGATCAAGAAAAGGGACGCTGCGCAGGAAACCTTAGAATTGATTATTAAGAAGGTCTAACAGCTTCATGCTTCTGAACACCTTCATTTGAAGGAATTTTATTTGGGAAAAGGTAAAAATCGAAATACTGAATTGCCTCCCAAATCGAATTTCCAGACGAAATTTGATTAATTAATTTATAAATTCAGATAGAGTATTAGGCTTTTTTGTTTCTGAGATAAGAAACTTAGTCGATTTTTCTGAAGATAAACCTAAGTTTCCATGTTGTATGAAGCAAATGGGCTTCCACCGCTGGTTTTCGAAGAGTATAAATTAAATCGTTGAAAATTGATTAATTAGATAGTTCTATGGAGCCTTAATACTTGAAAATGAATATGGTACACAATAAGATGCTCTTCTTTGTTTTTAAATCATTGAATAGGACCCAGATTCAGATAATTACGTTAGCGAGTGTGCTAGCTTGAGTTTCATTCTCAAAATTGTCGAAATCTCAAGCGTAATTTCTCATACATCTAACTTTGGCTTATGAAATTGTTCAAGAACTCAAATAAAATTATTGATGGCTCAATACCTCAAATTAACGGGTTTTTCAAGGATATATGTGATCTATTCGAATGAATTTGAACAATTGTTGGTCCTCAGTCGAAGACTTAACGAACGGTCTCTCGCTCTCAAATAATTCCATTTTCTGGTGGGAATTCTTGTTGTTGGTTTCTTGCATTGCTTATAATGTTAGTAACATTTTTCACAAAACCTTGTAAGGACTTACGATAGAGTTACTGCTCGGCTCGCCCCTTTTTCAGGCCCCCAGTTTGTGGGCTTTCTGCCCATTTAATGAAGAGAGGTCAGGATTATGAAAAGTAAAACTCATTCGATTTGACTTGACTCTAGCACCGTAAATTGAACTCTAACTTAAAGATGAGAATTCAAAGGAAGGGTTATGAAGCCCCATTGAAAAGAGAGACTCCTTTTCCCAAATTCCACAGATAATCTTCAAAATCGAATGAATTTATGCCGAAAAAACTTTAAACAATCAAGAAAAGCTCTTCGAAAATAATTTTTCTGAGTATCATCAGCTAAGGATAGAGCAACTAAGGTATTTAATGATACTTCCAAGCAATATTTTAAGATTTATTTCATTCTTCACAATCAATGTATAGAAATTTTGGCTTTCAGACGAATCTGGAGAATACAGGGAAATTGGCAACAAATTTTGAGCGTTTCATTTCATTCTTCAATTGCTGGCAGAAAAATTGACATTCATACGTGATTTACAATGAACAGAATTTATAATCACTTGATTTCGAGTTTGTAATTGTAACAAAGTTAAAGGAGGCTAAAATCAATACATTTATCCTATTCCTACTCTTCAATTTCGAATTACTAAACATTTTTTCAAGGTGGGCACTTATTATTTTATATGCCAAATATTACACTTGCTTAATGTAAAGTATCAAAGATAAAAATCTCAGTTAGTAAATAAATAACAGGAGATTTCATCATGCTTCTCAAAATTTTAAATTCAAATTTATTGCAATTAAATTCAGCAGGAAATGCATTTTCATCGCATCCAAAGTAGGAATATTCATACTTCAAACAATATTTTCATTGTCTACTTTCTGAACATTTAACCCTCAGATAGAATGTTACGCCGTTTCCTTTTTTTCAAAAATAAAACAATATTTTAAGTTAACATATCGTTTTCCTCCTTTAGAACGAGGATAACATAACTCTCTTCCACAACTTAAGCATAAGGCAATACAGAGAATCCGAAAATAAATTGTTCTTATGGGCAAATCCACAGCAAATCTAATTATGAGAATATTCTATCAGACACGGCCGATCGTAAGAATTTAAAATTCATGGCTAAAGCAGCGCCAAACTATCAATCAGTATTATTTTTAGATCACATTGTGCTACTGACTTTCGACTTAGTGCATGTTATCGCAAATATCGAAAATGAGAGATGAAAATAATAATTTATTAGTACATATCGATTGGAAAGAGTATAAACCAACATTTTCTCTCACAATAATTGAGCAGAAGACAGATCTTTCGGTAAATAAATGCTGCTTTTGTCTTTAATAATCAAATTAGCAATAAATTCAACTTTGAAATGCGGTATTTTGTGTATTATCCAAATATTTTAAAATTAGATGGGACGAATTCATAAGCACGGCTGCACTATATCCTGCTTGAAGTTAGATATTTTGCTCAACCTCTAGGATACCCTTGAACTTTTCTCTCAATTTCAGTGGACTAGGTGTCATTTTATGAACTTTCTTGCAACGGTCCGGCGACTCTAATTGTTACAAATTCATGACATTAAATACCTATCCTTTCGGGCTACTCAGCTATAGACTTTTAATTCGTGAAAAAGTTCGGATTTTGAATATTTTCGAAAACATTCTGGTTTCTTTTAAATTTTTGAGCATTGCATTGACAACAAGACAGACACCTCTAATGCGAAAACTTCATTCAGTTTAAATTATTTTAACTTGAGCAAATTACTCGGTTCCCGGCACATTTTAAGCAGCATTACAAGTTACAAATGGCGAACAATTACCAGAACAACCCTTGGAATGAGCTCAACCCCAGAGGCGACGAGAAGATAACCGAATTTCTTCAAAATCTGCAGAGTGTTCTCAGAGTAAATATCTACTTTTGAGATAAAGCATAGTCTAACCCATTCGCGGAATTAGAATCCAGAATTCTTGGACGTCCTCTCTTGGAACGAAGGCGGAGATGCTTTCATCATCAGAGACGTACCAAAAATGAAACATGACGTCCTTCCGCTTTACTATAATCACAATGATCTTGATTCTTTCATTAAAGATGTAAGATCCGTTTACTTTCGTTATAATTATGCCCTTTAGCTCGCAGCCCTAGGCTTCCAGCACTTTAATATTCAAAATAATCAGATTCTGTGCTTTCACCCGAAGTTTAAAACAGATCCCAATACTCTGATAAAAGCAGCCTCCAATAAAGAGTAGAACACAATTAGCCTCTATTGTACCTAATACGATCCTTTAAAAGCGATAGAATGGCCCAAATTGAAGTGAATTCGTCAACTGTTGAAGAATCGGGACACAGGACAGGTGCTGATCCCGGAGAATTGACAACATCAGAATCGAAAGCTCAAATCGGGAATAATGAGCTGTATTGGGAGGTAAAAGCTCGGAATTATGAATGAAAGTTGTAACTTTTTGCCTGCAATAGTTTATTAAGATGAAACTCAGAATGAGTGAAATTGAAGACTCGAATTCCAAGTTAAATAAAAGAGTTGATGAGCTTTCGACTCAGGTCGAGACTCTGCAAACAGAGTTAGTTAATCAGAGGTAGTCATTGAGTTTGAAGGTCATAAATCATTATTATTATTTCTCAACCCTTAGGCAACGAAATGAGCAACTTTATCAGCATAAAACGGCTTTAGACGAGCATTCTTTTCACAAGAGCGACGATCCTTCACATCCGACAACACGTACGCATACACGAGTGCTATTGTCTAATATATTGTTAGAAATACATCAAGAAGATTTCGAGAAAAATCTTGACAGCTTAGAAAAGGCCCTCAATCTGCCTGGGAATATTCAACTCATACAAGAGAACTTAATGATGGCATCTGCTGCCAATGACAAGGTATGACTTTCTCGATATTTGTGCCAAAATCATTAATTTGAATTGTTAAATGAATAGAGGCTTATCCTGTCAAACATCGAGCGTCTAAAGGATTTCTTAAAGGCGAAACGCAGTTTAGAGAGCCTGCATCAGAAAAAAAAGAAGAAAAGAGCCGACAAAGAGAAGCGACATGGCACAGGAGAACACTTTGAGGGAGGCAACACCACCCTGGACCTTCATTTAATGGGTAAAAGTCGCTTTCGTCTTCGTGTTATTAACGGCTGGATTAGAACAACTCCGCAAAGTGATAAAAACTGAGGGAATGTCTCCGATGGTATTCAACCAGGTAGCGAGAGTATTTCCTCAAGTGACCTCAACTCAAAGATTCCAAGGACAAAACGAGCAGGCTTCCCAAAACAAAATCAATGAATTCCCAAGAAACAGCTACCAAATAACACAGTTTTCTGCAGCAAACCCATCCGAAACGAGTTCAGGATATTACATGAACTTGATTTCTGTGAACGGAGGAAAACAACAGCAACAGCAACCAGCTCAGCAGTTTCAGAACGGAGACTCTCGTTATAATTACATGATGGCTCCAGCAGGAAATAATATGCCTTCTGATTTCTCTAATAATCAAGCATTGCAACACCAAAACGTTTTTGAGAATGTCGCAAACAACTCCCGACCAGGAGATTTACTCCAAAACGTCAAAGAAGGAAATCAGAGCGAATCCCTCGAAGGAGGTTATGATCCGAGTCATTCGCATGGAAATCAAAATATCTTCCCCATACTTTCTACCAAATCCGATATGTCCATGAATATGATGGGAAGGTCAACCAAAGACCCTGCTACAAACGCGGGAGAGCACTTAGATTTGTATACTAGCAAAGAATCTGCAGATAAAGGCATGCCTTCAAATTATTTGAATCAGAATGGTTTTGGAATGGGTTCGATGCACGGTGGTGTCAAGGAGATGCCTTCTCTGAAATTTTCTCCTTCAATGGATTTAGGAAGTATGCTGCAGAGTTCGAAGATGCCTGATGATAATTTCCAACTGTTAATGTCTCATGAGACTGCTCTAAACAAAGCGAGTAGCTATTTGGAGCCGATGGTGCGTGCTCCATTAAATAATAACTCATCAAATGACCTATCCACACAGTTGTTTAGTAGTGATTTCAGCCATAATAACC
>ENA-UOTZ01000192-UOTZ01000192.1-compost-metagenome-genome-assembly--contig:-NODE-192-length-51132-cov-19.191793_pt1 | contig 51132 bp, 24 predicted proteins | sample MGYA00238144_ERZ746983 | MGnify/ENA primary metagenome ERZ746983 (study PRJEB28759, sample SAMN06268863) | compost metagenome | isolation source: single cell | place: USA: California, Emeryville, Joint...
AATACAAGAGATTTATCACAATTTCAAAGGAGAAGATGCAAATTTCGAATTTCAAAGCATACTAAATTTCAATGGAAGGTTTCCGGTACCAAAGAGTCTTTGTCCTAAATAAACGCTTCTGGCTACTAGCCCAAGTAAATCGATGCCTATTCCGGAGAAATTCATTTCTCTGAAGGCATTCAGAGATAATTATTCTGCTAAATTGAGAACCATTTGCCTGAAAGTCAGCTATTTCAATCATTTAAAATATTACTACAGCCAAATATTGACGAAAATTGTCGCTTGAAGCCACCCATCCAAAATCAGCGAGACCCGTAAGAAACTCTGCCCAAGCAACTTCCTACCACCTTCAAAATTTTGAAAGAGTGCTGATATCAATACTTATCCAGTCTAGCACAGAACTTTCTCGAAAAGACAGCTAATGGACAAGAAAAACCACAGATGCGGTCTCTTCATAGCATCCGTGGTCTGGTAGAAGCATTTCTAGCAATAGCGACGATGATATTCACATCTCATTTGTTAGAAGGATAAAGAATGTCTTCCAGAAATTTCACGAGTTAAGCCATTAAAATCTCTAACGAATCGAACTTTTAATATTTAATAAAGCAATTATCCAAAAATTAACCTCATGCAATCAACACCAATTTAATGGAACATCGTGAAACTCGTTTCAAAACTGACTCTCCTACAAAAGGCTTTTCCGAAAAGCGATCCAAAGTCAACAAGTGGGACTACCCGTTCTTCAAAGACTTGATTTGCGGAGGATTAAGCGGCGGAATAGCAAAAACAGCAGTGGCGCCTTTCGAACGGTGCAAGCTAATAATGCAAACCGAAAATCTTAACAAAAGTAAAAAATTTACAAGCACTTTCCATACGCTTCTCCATCTTGCGCGCAATGAAGGATTCTTATCGCTTTGGAGAGGCAATGTATCTAATATATTGCGATACGTGCCCAACCAAGCCCTCATCTTCGCTTTCAAAGACACTCTGCGTCCGATACTCAGTAGATACGACCCGGAAAAACAATTCTGGAAGTTGTTTGGGGCGAATCTCTTCTGCAGTGGAGTCGCTGGAGGCTTGTCTCTCCTTGTAGTCTATCCGCTAGACTTTGTAAGGACCAGACTCGCCGTGGACTTCGGACGATTGGAGATGGATCGTCAATTTAGAGGCCTAACCGACTGCATTAGGAAGATCTATAGCTGCGAAGGGATTGCAGGTCTCTATCGTGGCTTTGGAATGTCGGTTCAAGGGTTTATTATATACAAAGGGTCTGCTTATGGCGGATATGATACGATTAAGTCGATTATTCCTTCAGATACGAGCTTTCTGGTGCGATTGCTTATCGCGCAGGGAGTTACTGTCGCGTCTGGATTTATCTCTTATCCATGGGACACGGTGACAAGAAGAATGATGATGGAGTCTGGGCGGAGTGAGAGGAATTATAAGGGAAGTTTAAACTGCTTTTATCGGATGGCGAGGGAGGAAGGGATAAGATCATTTTTTAATGGCTTCGTACCAAATATCTTAAGGTGCGTTGGTGGATCGTTAGTGCTTGTTGTCTATGATGAGCTTCAAACGTTCTGCATCTCAATTAATGTTTCAGAGTAAGAAATTTACTCTTAATTCATTTATTAGTAATTACATATACACATAATCATGTGGAAGTCACTGAGAAAGTAAATTAATCTCTCTAATTACTTTTAATTGTTTGGTTTGATTAGCGTTATTATATTCTATCGCTACTTTCCATATTTGATATTATGAATTGTTGTGTCAACTGACCTTGATAAGTTCAGTTGACGATATTTTATTACCTATTACTAATACCACAAAAAAACCTTTTAGGTTCTTGCTCTGAGAATAGTTTTTTCTCCGCTTTGAGACTAGCAAAATTGCAAATGAATGAGATGGAGAGTTGAATCCAAAAAGATAAGGTAAACTGACTGGAAAGTATTTTAAATCTAATGACTTCTAAATAATCTGCAATAAACAATTGGTGTATGCCCTTCTTGGTTTGTTGAGTTTTGATTGATTTGTGAAAAATTGATCCCTTGAGTATATTCACATATGATCCTCAGATAATTTGATGATCAGGTTCCGAAAATCAGAAAGCAGCAGCTCTGTTTTCTCTGAAAATATGACTCTGAGAGTCAAATTGCCGCAAAGAGAATGATGCTTGAGAGGAAAATTTCCCTCCTCATATGACGAAGCAATAGATAACTGTCAAAGAAAAAATTATCGACTAGAACTACCGTTTCGAAAGCAAAACTAGCCCATGAAACCTTAAGACTACTTGGCTTGGTTTAATCATAACTATGTATTTTACACCTCCTTAGTGCTTTACTGCCCTTCTTAAAATGCATTATGTGTTACTATTACTTACCCAATTTAGGAATATAGCTTTAGCTACTTTATTTCAAAACGCTTCAGCAAACCTTCTACTTTAACAATTCTTCACAAACTCAACTGCTTCCTCATGGTTATCGCTTGAAATCACAGATTCAAACCAAAAAAAAACAAACTTGCTTTCTGTAGCAACCCTTTCTGAAGATAATGCATTAGCTACGTGGCTGAATGAAATCAAGCAATCATGCTTAAAAAGAAGAAGAGATCCTCATCCCTGATTTTGATCAATATTAATATTGCTCTCCTCAATTCCAATCCCAATCCCAAAGCGGTGGTTGCGGACGTTTTTGACTTTCTGATTCACGTTTAGGACCGTCGCTCAGTTGATTAACGTAATTAATTTCACATTTCTGAATATAATCCTTCAAGAAGCTTCTATTATCAATTCGAGATGATTTTGGATCTTTTTTTCCTAATTTTGGCAAATCTTTGCCTGAAACTTTCAGAAAAATTTGATAAAAACTTGCTGGTAACAAATTACCAAATTTTTAAAAACCACAAGTTCGATTTCTCGATCAACAAGAACAAATCGAGAATTTATTATACAAAATCATCGAAGCTCAACAAAACATCTCTCAATAGATGCGAATTACCAAAAAATGTTATTCTTATTGCCTAACCAATCTCTAAGTAAGCCACCCATTCAATTGCTCTTGTGTTAAATAAATCTCTCGCTGGGGCCGTCTAGCTTATCTCTTGTGTCTCGAGTTTTATTTTGAATTTCTCGAGCAATAAATCGTGTCTTTGAGAATAATTTTGTCACAATTAATTAAATTAGAAGATAATCGAGCAAAATTTCATGAAATTCCTCACAAAAGCCTACCAAAGGAAGCCGAAGATGCGACTGATGCTGATAGCTGGAATCATATTAGTCATTCCAAAAATATTTTCAGCCTCCGTTCCAAGTGATCACTTCTTTTTGAACTTCGGGTGCTGGCTCGCTGTAATGTTAAGCTTTTCCATGGAGGACGCCTACCCACACTCAGTTCGAGGGGTAATAAACTTTATTATTGGAATTTACCCTTTCATCTGCGCAATGGTTGGAGACGCGACTCGAATAACCGGGACACATACTCTTTCGCTGGCTCCTTCCTTACAGTTCATCTTCGGGGAGGATTTTGTTGATTTTGGGATATTTATCGGAGGTATCGTCCTTGGCGTATGCGCCTTGCTTGTGGATACCGCTTGGAATCCAGAGAAATACAGCGAGAGTAAGTATTTTAAACTCGTGTTCGAAAGCGACGAAAATCGCTACCAGATGGGCCGGATGGTCGCTGTGGCGGTGATGGTGAACTGCTATTTAGCGATTAGGCGCTATAACTCTAATAAGAAGCGAGACGCTGATGAAGTGGGTTTGCTGAAGCTAAACAACGACCTTAAGATCGCTTTACAAGAGAAAGAGAATTTTATCCTGCGCTTCTCACATGAGATACGAAACCCGTTGAACAGCCTCCTTGGGAACATTGACCTCCTTACCGAAACGAACCAAGACCCTAAATCTAAAATTATGCTTTGTGACGCAAAAGTATGTGGAGAGATACTCTTACAGCTGTTGAACAATATATTAGATTCCGCGAAAATTGGGATTGGAAAGCTCGAAGTGGCTCCAAAGCAGACTCGAGTAAAGGAGTTTTTTGAACGGTTTTCGACTGTAGCGTCAGAGATGATAAGAAGTAAGAGCTTGTATGGCGCGTTACATTTACATGAGCATGTTCCGGACTGCTTAATGATAGATAACCACCGAATGATGCAGATTATGATCAATTTAATTTCAAATGCGACGAAATTTACTGACCGAGGCTTTGTGACCATTCACGTGAGTTTCGTTGAAGAAACAGATGTAAAACACGTTAACCTAAGCCCTTCCTATCTCTCAATCGATGAGAATTCACCTGACAGCGAAGAGCTAAGCCGTTTATATACAGGACATGATTTACTCGAGAAAGGAGCTGACTCCTTCAAAGTACTAAATTTCCGAAAAAAGCGTTTCGGTTCCATGGAAACGATGCAAACTAGTAGCCCTACACGTAAAGGCGAGTCAGCTAAAAAGGTCGGATTTCTCAGGATTGAGGTGAATGATTCGGGCTGCGGGATAGAGTCATCGAAGCTGTGTCAACTATTCAATAAATTTTCTCAAGTCAACGATGAGTCAACAAAGCGGCAAATAGGAACAGGGCTAGGGCTTTGGATTACTAAAGAGCTTGTAGAACTCCTGAAAGGAGATATCAGGGTTTTCTCAGTTGTTGGTATGGGAACCAACTTCTCGTTAGCGGTAAAGACAGAGACTGCGAGCATGCCCCAAGTAAATTCGCAAGCTTCAGAGGTCACCTTGACGAAAAAACCTTCCATTGGTTCCCGAGGAAAAACGCGTGTGTTGGTAATGGAAGATAATCCCTATAATCAAGAAATAAACCGCAAATTTCTGACCGAGTTAGGCGTGTCTGAAGTCGTGATCGCTCCTCATGGCAAAGAAGGAGTGGAAGTGTTCAGGCAGATGGGAAGGAACTATTTCGATTTCATTATTTCGGATTTGGATATGCCGGTGATGGATGGCGTTGCAGCGTGCAAAGAAATAAGGACTATAGAAAAAACAAAGGGATGGGTACCTCGGCCGATTGTGATCCTTACCGGACATTCGAATAATTCAATCAAAAACCTCTGTCTCAGCGACGGTGGAGGTGTACATGCGTCTCGTTTCTACTCGAAGCCAGCGTCTTTCGACACATTCAAGGATCTTGTTTCAGAGCTCACGAAAAATAAACTAAAAAAGAATATTACAAACAACTTGGATTTCTATGTGTTAGTTGTCGACGATGATGCTTTCAACCTCAAAATGATGGCTGATATGGCCTCTAGATGCAAATGCAAGGTAATTACTGCTACTAATGGCAAAATCGCAGTTGATCAGTATCAGAAATACCACCAGCGGGTCCTTTTGATCTTCATGGACTGCGAAATGCCGATAATGGACGGCATCGAATCGACTCGAAGAATCTTGGAAGAACACAGCAAATTATTGAACGGCAATAGGCAGATCGTGAAAATTATTGGACTGACGGGACATCATGATGAGAAAATCCAGCAGAGATGCCGAGAAAGCGGTATGGCGGACGTGTTGATCAAACCGATTGACTTTCGGAAGCTTGATAGTATGATCAAAGCGTTTAAAAACTCCTTGATTTAATATGTCAAAACCATTTTTATTGTATATGATACAATGGTAGTTACATTCAGTGAAAAGGATCATTTTTCTCATGTACTGAATTAAATTCATCACTTCTGTGTTATATTGATCTTTTTGTCAAGAGATTTGAGTCTCATTCTTTTCAAAAAGACTCCTTATTACTCACAAGCATTGAAACCAGCTTTCATCTCTTGTAAGATGTATAACTAACATTTAACTGAGCATCATTGAAAATAACACCTTATTTACAGGGATATACATATGTGCCTCACCTAAAGGATAAGATTCATATTCACATGAATTGACAACTCGGTTAATTACGAATATACAATCGTCTTCGGATTTTCAAGTTGTAATTCATATTTTCTTACAAACGATTCAAACCATTAAAATTTGTCTTAAGAATCCTCATCGCTCTTGGTGGAAACATTCCCCAACTTCTCATAGCGATTCCCCATGTCATCTTCAATGCTCAGCTTCCGCTTTATCTCCTCAGGGCTACTGCCAACAAATCTCGGCCTCTCTTCCTCCCTGCTATCAAGCGTTGTCATAGTAACAGGCTTATCGCCCCCGCTTCCCAGTGAAGTCAATGTGGCAGGCTTCTCATCCTGCGTCATTGACTGTACAAGCACTGGAGTAGAGATTTTCTTTTTATTCTCCTTGATTCTGTCTTTAACAAACTTCACCTGTTTCTGCAAATTCGTCCTGCATAGGAAGAAAATCGACCCTAGGGTATTCAAGCCCTTCGCGACTAGCATCGACGCATACAACCCATATATTCTCCAGCCGCACACTTGCGAAAACACGATAGAAAGAGGAATCGCAATTGGATAATATGAGATTAAATACAATCGCGTTGATTGTTTCTCTCTTCCAATGCTTCTCAGCACACCTCCCAGGACGTTCTGGAGGTTATCAAATGGAGTTATCGTCATGAAAAACAACAGAAGTCCGGCTATATTTGCTTGTACGTTGTCGTTATCAGAAAAAATTCTGCCCAAGTTAAAGCTTTGGGTTCCTAACAGCAGCCACATGAGGCAAATCAAAATACAATCTATAATAATGCCCATTTTAATAAACTTTCGGGTTTTTAGAGTATTTCCTTCTCCAATGGCGTTTCCAACAAACGAGCTCAGAGCAACACCGACGCTCATCGTCCATATCAAACAGAATTTCGTAATCCTAGTGACGACGACGTTTGCTGCGACCTCATCTTCGCTGAAATAAGCCGCTTGTAGTAGAATAATCTGCGTTCCCACCAAATCAAGGATTTGCAGCCCTCCAGCGGTTATTTGGAATTTAAATTGAGTCCAGAGCTCCTTGAAGCAATCGCGGGTCCAAGGAACGAGAGAGTCCCGACACCTACCGGAGCATTGGATATAAATGTAAAGGATGATAGCTCGGCAGGACTCCATGCTAAAGCGAGCGATTCCAATACCCAAAATCTCCAAATCGAGATATACAAGCAGGAAATATTGCATTCCAACATCTAAAACGGAGCTGAAAAGCTGAATGTAGCCCTGAGGACTAAAAATCTTTTGGGAAATTAGGAAATTTTTCGCTGCGTCAAAGTAAGTGAAGGGGATCGCTGCAGGCATCATGGCGAGAAGGACTTTCTGAATGTTGTTAGCGAGAAGGGGCTCGAATCCGATGAGTTTAAATAGAAAACCAATCTGCGAAATCAAAGCCGCGATTGGGATATACACGATCAATTGTATCACCAATGCTCTTTTGAAATATACCCCAAGAAGCGCAGGGTTTTTCGATCCGTAAGCTTGAGACCCCAGAGAAGATAACCCCAGGTTCAGAGCTTGGAGAAAAGCGATAATACCTGTGAAATATAGAGTGCTGCCCATACCGACTGCTCCGATGAGAGGGACGTTTCCCTTACTGGAAATGAAAAATATCAACGTGGTGAATGCGATGTTTGCCGCAAGACCTTGCATGAGAGAAGGCAAAGCGGATTTTATTAGAAGGTATGTTATCTGGGCATATGATGGTGCGGTGTGATTTTCGACTGGAGTGGATAGTCCGGCCTCGATGTCCTTGGTGGCTATTGCTAATTGCTCGTCGGATTTGTCGGATGATACGTCGTCTGCAATATCATCTAATAAGGGTTGGCGTATAGTCGGCGTTTTGACCTTTTTTGTGAGAGGGTCTTCGTGCTCTTCTTCAATCAAAACGCTTGAGTCAGATTCAAGCAGAAGTTTTGCGTGTTGATAAGATACTTCTGCAAAGAGGTCCTTTTTGTTCATCGTTTAGAGACTAATTAGGTGATGTGAGCAATACCTTACAAAATAATAAATATCATGTTCTGGTCTTTTCTAGAAAGTATCCACGAATTTTTTCGAGATTAATTCCATTCGTCGTTCTTTGAATCAGTTAATTTCGACGAGATCAATAAAAAATCTCAGTTACTGAAAACACAACAAAATCTTCGCACTGATAATGGAAGATAACGCGATCAGTGCCTTGAATGGACAAAAAAGCAGAGGAGTAGCTAATGCTCAGGTTAAATGAAAATCAGCTGGCTCTTCTCTATTAATCAGAAAATTCAGTCAGGCCATCGCTAAATTTTTTTAACAATGGATTTGGATAAACTACTGAATGTCAGGAATTCCTAAATCCAATAAAATTCGCAAATTTAGACAATTATTTCTGGGAGTTATCCCCCGATTCTGCGAACGAATTGGACTATTGCTGATAAATAAATTTTCCATTTGATTTAAGTTGAAAGGAGTCATCAAGAGTCCATAAAATTTTTTCGGCTGTAATATTCGCAGAGTAGGTTCTGTAAGAGAGTTTTCTACAATTAATACACTATAATCTCAATGTAATGCGATTTTAGTCTTCTGTATGAGACAATATCAAGCAACGATGCTTTATTCTAATCAACCCAACAATTAAATTCACTTTTACAGGCACTTCAACATGAATCAACGTGGTGCAGTAGAAAATTTAGATTTACAGGAAAGTTGGGTGCAAGGCCAATTATGATAGCATGGAAAAACGTTTATTGGTATGAGATGAGAATCACAATTTTTTCGTATCTTGTATCAGGAGAGACCCTCTACGACCAAGATTTCGAAAAGAAAATTCAGATTTAGAAGATATGATCAAATATTCATTATTCCATTATTCGTTCAGTCATTCACTTGCCTTAAAATATATTTTTTATTTCCAATTTAAGGAACACAAATGTCAAACCATTTTTTGCCATAATAAGCATCCTTTAGCAATATTTTCAAGAGATTACGCAGGCCAACTTAGTTTTTGACAAAACGATGGTGTTATTGCTCCTACGATTGTATAGTAATTTTTCGAATATGATGAAATTATGTTGGTTTGTTATTGATAGGCTCTTGTTGCCCTGCCTTAGACTCCTATATTGATGTTAGAGGCATAAAGTGACTTCACAACGACAGCAGATCCGCATTTGAATTTTTACTTCTTTCAAGGTGTTTAAACCTCCAAATGCCAAAAAAGGAGCCAAAATTAATTCGCTCTTGTAACTCAAATGTTGTTTTAGAAGATTTTAAGATTTTTTCATTCAAGGCTAATAAGAAGTTGAAGAGGCTGTCGAAAACCCAGCGAAACGATGCCATATAAACTTTTGCGTGTGATCCATTCCAGTAATATTCAAAAGAATGACATTATGCAGTTAAATTAGACCAAAGACAATTTATTACGCATCAACCCATGGATAAAATCTCTAATGCTTTTCAGCTTTAATTTATTTACTCCTGAATACAAATCAAACGTTGACGCACTTAAATTTGCCGAAAAATGGGAGAAAGCCATCAAATGTACTTCAACATCACATATTTCACCTCAGACTTTCTTATTTAGACTCCAGGAGAAGCTCATCGACCAGCAGCATAGAGATGAGTCAAGCATAGATTTTGATTCACCAGCAGATGTCGAGTTTGAAGGGAAAATCAACTCTCTTCATCTTTATCGGGTCTCCGTTTCAAAAAGAATACTCTATTTCACTCTTTCCATACTCTCAGTGGGATTCGTCGCCCTGCTCTGCCTCTGGTTCCCAGCATTATACATCCTATTAAATTTGAAAAAAGCCACTTTAAAAAACGCAACCAAGATAGTCGTAAGGGGCGAAGGTAACCTTTTCCACATCTCTCGCCGCCGCTAACAACCATCTATTCTCAAAAAGACAAATCAATTGAAATAATAGACTTACAATGGGATGATTCAGAGAAGAAACCGAAATTTAACTACAGAAAATTCGCATTCATTTACTCGGCAGAGCACCGCAAGTTTGTTCCAATACAATTTGATCTTTCTTTCTACACATTGAAAGAAATTCATAGCAATTTTGGTGGAGGCTTGTCCGCTAGTGAAGCAGAATATAATCTCAGATACTATGGTATAATAATATATGAGAATTCGGGAATATATGACGCTTTCTTCACTAAAAGGGAAAAACATGACAGAAATCGAGGTAAAGTCTTGGTACAAGCTCTTAGTCGAGGAAGTTCTGAACCCGTTTTACATTTTCCAGGTATATTTGAGTCTCAACTCAATCAGTTGCAATAACCAGCACCATAATTTATAGTTTTGCAGTTTTATCGTCTGGTATCTGGCTCAGTACGTAGGTTTCGCAGCCGTTGTTTTCACCTTTACAGCAATCTCAGTAACACTAACTCTCATTCAAACCCGAGGCTTCCTCAAGAGACTACATGAGATGGCTAAGCTCGAGATTCAGATCAACGTGTTCAGAAACAAAGACTTAAAGAACCCTATTCAAATCAGCTCATCGGAGCTCGTTCCGGGTGATATAATCCAGATTCCGCAGGATCAAGTGATGCCTTGTGACGCCGTTCTGCTTCAAGGGCTTTGCATAATGAACGAGTCTATGTTGACAGGAGAGTCTATTCCAGTCGTGAAAAACTCCTTGCCGCTGAGCTCGGTTTACTTTAATCCAAAAGAGGACAAACAGTATATCTTATACGCTGGCACAGCCTGCATACAGTCAAGAGCAAACCAAGATTCGCATGTGTTCGCCCTTGTAATGAACACTGGGTTTGGAACGCTCAAGGGAAGTTTGGTCCGATCGATCCTGTTTCCGAGGAAATCTAATTTCAAATTTTACACTGATGCGTTGAAGTTCATCGCCATTCTCGTATTTGTGTCATTCATTGGTGAGAATCATGAAGATGCCTTCTTAATGAACTTAATTTTCCTTTAAATTAGGAGTTGCAATTGATTTTAGCTCGCTCATGGAAGATGGTGCTTGGACGACCTTCATTCAAGGGTCCCAGCTGGTGACAATTACTGTTCCTCCCTCATTGCCGGCATGTCTATCCATTGGTATCACCTATGGCTTGAAAATGTAAGGAGTTTTTACGCTGAAAAATTCTTTGATAATGAAATGCTAGGCTGAAGAAGAAAGACATTTATTGCATTTCTCCCAACAAAATCATCGAGGCTGGAAGAATCAAGATTATGTGCTTTGATAAGACTGGCACTCTTACTGAAGAAGGACTCGATCTCTATGGCGTACGAGGCGTGTTCTTTGATAAAAGTAACTCAAGCGCTGTTTTTTCTCTTTAAAGTCACATGATTTAGACATCAAAAAGCTGAATTTTAGAAAATTGTGCGAAAATGTGAAAACTTTTGCAAATTTAATTGGGGAGGCTAAAGAAAGAAGGAGAGACGCCAACCAAGAGAAACCAAGCCCTTCAAATCAAGAAATTTCTAAAGAAGAACTGCTGTTAAATGCTATGGCGACTTGCCATTCGCTGACATTGGTCAACAATCAGTTATACGGTAGAATTCATTCTAAGAGGCTACTTCTCACTTTGACTCAATGATAAGGTGATCCTCTTGATATCAAAATGTTCGAGGCAACCGACTCTAAGCTCCTTGAAAAGGCCGATCCCTCAGCACAGAACACCGAAACCGCTGAAGCTATCGTTCACACCACGATTCAAGGCAATACCTCTTCTGATAGAAACAAATTAGTCGAGCCTTTCATTGAACACATCAAGACGTATATCATAAGAAGATTCGAATTCACATCCAAACTGCAACGAATGAGCGTCATCGTTAAAATCTCCCTCGAGGACGATCTCTACCGAATGCATATCAAAGGTGCACCAGAGAAAATTCGAGAACTCTGCCGGCCAGACAGCATCCCGGAAAATTACTCTGAAATTTTATCAAAGTACACCAACCAAGGTCTCAGAGTACTGGCCTGCGCTTCCAAACCATTGAAAATCCAGAGGGAAGAAATTTCCACGGTTGAGAGAAGCGAAATCGAGAAAGATTTTGCGTTTGTTGGCTTCTTGATCCTCGAGAATAAATTGAAGGAGATCACTCCGCAGATTATCGGCGTGTTGCAGGATGCACTCATTAGGTCTGTGATGGTAACCGGCGATAACGTGTTAACTGCTATTAGCGTGGCGCGAAAATGCGGTATTATCAACCCGACTCACCGAGTGGTGCTAGGGACGCTGCAAGACCACCCTGGGTTCCCTGATAAAAAGAAGATCGGATGGGAGGACCTTGAGTTTCCGCCGGAAAACGCTAACAAATCGATGCAGTTGGAGAGGATTGACCTTGAGGATCACAATGAGGAAGAGACAGAAGAGGCGATATTTGATACTTCAAAGAATCATAACATAATGCTCCAAAATAGGCTGAGTCAAAACAGAACTAGCCAAAACCGAATTAGCGTGAAGCATCTGCATCTGCATCTGCATCATCAGCATCACCAAAACGCTGTACTCGTAGACGAAAATCAAGATGATGACCTTCCTTCACTTGCTGAGCAAGATATCGGAAGGTTCTCATTAAATGTCGGGCTGCTTAATCCAGAAAACGACCACGAATTGTCGGTCGCTATGACAGGTGATTGAATATCTGATCTAATTATCTCTTATTCTAATAATATATTTCCCCCTTAGGCCCTGCGTTCTCTTATCTGTTGAAGATGGCACAAGAAGAAAACGACCCTAAATACAAAAAGATGCTCGACCGGGTGCTAAAAAAGGCGCTAGTGTACGCAAGGATGACGCCTGATGAAAAGGCTTTATTGGTCCAGAACTTAAGAGATCATCACCAGGTTATGGTAGGTATGTGCGGTGATGGTGCGAACGACTGTGCCGCGCTTAAAACAGCTAACGTCGGAATTTCCCTCAGTGAAGCTGAGGCTTCAATAGCAGCGCCGTTTACTTCGAAAACGCCGAATATTTCCTGCGTTATTGACCTATTCAGGTAATTCATGAGAGTTTTCTGAGCATGTTTTGATATCTTTTGGTTAGATATGGCCGAGCGTCCTTGACAACGAGCATTCAAACCTTCAAGTTCATGGCGATGTACTCGATTATTGAATTCGTGAGCGCAGTTACCGGTTACTACATCAACGTGTTTTTCCAAAACAATGCGTATTATTACATCGACGGAGCTCTCGTGCTGTCGCTCTCATTTACGATGAGTTTCGCTGACGCTTATCCAAAACTTTCCATTTATCAACCAACCGATCGACTGCTCTCAGTGCCAGTGCTGACCTCGTTCTTGGGACTAGCAACGATCCAAACTCTGTTTCAGGTATATTTTTCATAATTTTTTCTTATCGTTATGTATCATGACTCGATTAGCTCTATGCACTCTACTACGTTGAGCATTCAGATTGGTACTCACCTTGCCCTGATTCGAAAAAAAGGAGTCCATTATCGGCATGTCAGGAAAACACAGTAATTTTCGCTACTAGTTGAAGAATGGTATTAACTCGATTGATTTTAGTCGCTCTTTATGATGTCCATTGGTCAGTACGTGGCTGTCGCCTTGGCTGTGAACATTGGAAAGCCTTTCCGAGTGTCATTTTGGAAAAACAAATGGTTTTTAGTGGCCCTCATTCTGCTTACGTTGAGCAATTCTGCGTTCTTCCTCGTGAAAAACCCAGAGATAATGAACTTCATGCAAATGGAGGTGATGCCGACGGAATTCACATCCTTCATTTTCATCGCCACAGCGATAAATAGTATAGTGACACTCTTCTGGGAGTGGGGAGTCGTTGGCTTAATTTCGAACTTTATTAGGAAACGTGCTAATAAAATGGTTGGCCATTAGACCAATCAAATCTTAATTCTCATTCATTCATACCTTCGCTCATTTTAATAAGAGATAAGAGTTCTTTGGATTTGATTTTGTTTATTAATATTAAATGAAAGAAAGAGAGAATTAAGTTGATTTCGTAACTTGAAATTCAAGACAATGATATCTAATTTTTGCATATTTGTTATTTATCGCTCTGTCAAACGCTATGAAATGTGCGTTTGCTGAAAACGGATGTCAATAGAAATAGATAAGGTCACTAGAAGTTAACGTGAACATTCAAATGGTATTTTCGATGTACTCGAGTCCTTCTTTTGGTATTAACTTGCAGTTTGTGGCTTTTATTAGAGTTAAAATGCTGATTTTTCTGTTTTCTTATAAAGATGGAGTTACTAGTAATCAATCTTTTTAGACTAATTAAATCTTACTAATCCTCAATGGGTTCTTTCCTTCAATAGCGAATGTATTGTATAGGTTTTCTTCTCAAATGAAGCAGACAGACAGCATGACAGACAGACAGCATGACAGACAGGGCATTAACTAAGAATTAATTGAATATCGCTTCAGCTATGAGCAACAAAAGTTACTGCCAGCTAAGGTCTTCCTAGAATAAGTTGTTTTCCAGTTTTGAAGTCCAATAATACTACTCCACTATCCCATGAAGCACTCGCGATCATATTGCCGCTTGGGCTTCATCTCACGCAACTGATTGAATCTAAAAAGTCATAAGCAAACCAATCTCGCTTAGGGCGTCTCTTTTGACTGTTGGCTCTTCAAGAGTTGTATAAGCCAATTTCTGACTGTTATTAAACTTGCTTTTTGAGAGCATTGTTTTGTTTAGTCACAGAGAGATAGATCAATTTTTTATTAATAATGTCGATCTCAAGCTAATAAACGAGAATTTGACTAGAATGGGGAAAAAATGGAATAGATCGGATTTCGTAGTGATTATTCTTTCAAACAAAACAGTCAGCTTCTTTTTGTGATAAAATCTTTCATGCAAACATCCCAACAACACATCAATCAGCGTCGCTTTTGGACACTTAGAGACACTGATTTCAAAAATTCTGAGTTTTTTCCATACTTTTTTTGGTTTTTTGTTTGTTTTTTTAAAGTATCTTATCCTTCAAAAAGTAACTAAGTGTATCAGATGGCACCAATCCTCAGTGCGTGCTAATTTTTTCTCAACTCAATTGAAAGTAAAGTCTAAATACTTCAGTCAGTAAAGCCTTTTTGAGACAATATAGAAGATTCCTTCTTGAAAACTACTGAAATGTAGTATTAACTTCAAAATTTCTACTCAATAAACTCAATGTGATGTTGGTCCTTCTCATAGGTGAAGATCTGCAAAATTACAATTAAGCACCATTTATATACACCTGGCTCAAACTTTGCAGATTGATGAAAATCACTGAGTTTAACTATTTGATTTTCATGCTTAATTTTTATTGAATTATCGAAAGTAAAAATTATATCTTGCTGTGTTATAATGAAGATAAAAGGACGTTTCAATGTATTTTGTAAGGGTTTTTGCATAAGAAATAGGGGGTTTTCAGTAATCTCGCATTATTCTATTAGGAGAAGTTAATTTTTATTTTTTGGATACACCTCAATTTTCCAACTTTTGAATCCTCTTACAACCAACGTATACCAAACAACACCTTCACACTTAATAACGAACGTTTGCTTTGCTATTTCTGAATTACACTATACCAGTTTTAGATTACTAAAGATTTAATTATCAAGAATGCAGTTAATACCTTTGTCTTATTTGTATTGTCAAAAGAATATTAATTTGAAATTATTAAATTATTTAAAATAACAAGCAATGAAGTCATTGATAATAAGGTCACTTGAGACGTTTTCAATGGTACTTAAAGATGGCATGATATAAATAGATATTTAAACCTCCTCGAAATAGTTGGACAACGACGACCGTGAAATAAAGTCTTGGATGCTAAAGCATTTTCTTTCAGGAAAGTTTGCTAACCATTTAGTTTCCGTTTAATATGTATAATTCTCAACGAAACAATTTAACCCCCTTTTTGTATGGAATTTGCTCTTTTAGGAAACTCAAAAGGCTCTGTATTTCAAGATCAGCAACCAAGTTCTACTTAGTTCTACTTTGAGGAGTCTAATTGAATTTGCACAGACTTGAATACCTTGGTTTGAGAGTTAAGGCGAGATTTTCTTGAAAAAGTACAAAAGATCGGCTTCTTTTAGACAGAATTACTAGGTGACTTTTGCTCGTTCATCACCTTAATCGCCAAATTCGCATTTTCATATAAAATTTGGAACCTCAACTTTTATTATTTCGAAAAAACAAGCTGTTACAAATCATTCATAAGTTGCTTCTTATTAATGCGAGTAATGGCGGTGAGGACTATCCCCTATTGAGCTATTTATGCAGTTTTGTGCAAACACCTGCTACTTGTTAGAAAAGTTGTTTTATGGAGCCATCCCTTTCTCTTCAAGGTCATGAGTGGACAGAAGCAAGCTTCTGGCCTTTGAAATTAGGCGTCTTGAGCCATATTTCAGAGGAAGGAACTTTTTAGACCGTCATAAAAATTTTTAAGTCTTTAATCGTGCGTAAGTAAAATTTTTTTATAGACCCTCAAATGCATATTCATGATATTCTGTGAATTTCAAATGTAAAATGGAAAATTGGGTTTCCTTTCTCTCAGGATTCTCACCGGATTCTCGCTATTTATGGTCAGACTCTAAAATGAGAGTCATTTTGTAGCATAATCACCTACCTCGTACGCCTTGATTTGCAAAAAAAATCTTCCAACTAGATTGAGCTCGTATTAATGCCAGTTTATTGTTCCTTTTTCATGAGGAGTCTACGATATGGGTTCGCTTGAGAAGGCACAATCACTTTTCTATTTCCATCCTACTCAAACATCTAGCAAATTTAGATTTATTGAGGTTCTGTTTTGAAAACCCTGGAAGAACGCCCCACAGCAGCGTCATTCTCATGAAGTCCAACCCGTTCAATGTCATCTACTTTTAAGATTTCCAATTTTTTATTATTCTCTTACGTTATCGATAGTTTTTCCAGAACTTAATTGTATATTCACTTTTCATAGTGGAATAATTGAATCAAAAATTTTTAAGGCAATACCAAGCTAAAATTATGGGTTGGCTTAGTTAAGTAATCTAGCTTCAAAGTCTCACGTACCTTATCTGAGCAACGAAAAGAGCTCGCTAGCCTCAGTTTCCACCGCAAGCTCTCTCTATCATAAAAATTCAAGACATATATACATAAACATGTATCATCTATGCTTTTTGAAAGGGCTTCGAGCTTGGCATTTCTTTTTTCAGATTTTGATCTACATTTATATATTTTTTACCTCGAAATAATTTTCTTTTGCTAAATTGTTTGCGATTTATTTTTGAGACATTAAATGTGCGGTATTATAAAATTACTTAATAAATTCACGTGTAATTAATTTAAGGGGTCGGATCAGAACGTGTTATCAAACGACTTCGTTCACTGTTCGAGGACCCAGACTGATAATTGTCTGAGAATCCAAAATATCAAGCGGTCCTCATTCGGTTCCTAGCTTATACTTCCTTTGACTAACATTTCGCAAAAGGAGCCGAGTTTTACAAGCAATTGAGAAAAAAACTCGCTCGATATTTTTTTTTCCAAGGAGTTTGCTGTCATACAGATGGCTGGATAGGCGGAAATATCACGTTGATTTGATAAATTTCTAATTGCTTCCGTGAATATTTTGAAGCCTGTTAGGAATTTATTTGCATGGATGCAACTTAAATTAAAAGAAATCATTAGAACTCCTCACTCCAGGGATGGATGATTCGAAGATATCAAAGGCAACATCCAATTTTATCAATTTCCTATACTCTTGAACAGAGCGAGGTTAGAGCTAATTCAATTCGCTTCAGTTAGTAGTCGTTATATTTCGAATTCTCTTACGAATTCGATGTCTTTATTCATTATGATAAACAAAAAGTCGATTTTTCGCACTAAGAACGCCAATCAACCTCTAGCTATCGTTATCTGACACTTGTAACTTCTCATGGAAATTTCCGACATAGCGTTCCCTAGCTTTTATCGCCGTTTTCATTCGGCGCTCTTCACAATTAGAAAATCAATTCGAGCGAACGAAATTAATTATCGATTCTAAGAAATAATCTAAAATTTTGATATAAATGGCTCCCGAATGGACAAAAATGATCGATTCAACCGAAATTAAATCGAAGGATTTAGTTTATTAAAATGAATCTGATTTTTAAAAATCTAACCCTGGATTTAAATCACGAGTGGAATCCATAATCAGATTATTCTAAAAACGCAAAAGCAACGCCAAAAGCACTTCAATAACCAACTCTTCATGGATCAAATCGTTAAACTCTCACGATCCGCGTTCTTGAGGTTCGGAATCGCTCATAATTCGGTCCAACCCAGATTCCTCGTCGACAGTGCTTTGGCATTCATCATCTGCAACTCAGTCATGCATCTTCAGATCCTCTCGCTGATCTTACCATACGATACTCCGCTTACTACTGCTGGATTGCTATCATTCAAATTCCTCCCCTCAGTTATGAGCCCAAGAACATGGATCCAGCAGTCAGCCATTCAGATCTACATTATAATCGGATTCTTGGTTATTATTCCCGCACTGCTACTCGGAATAATAATTGACGCTTTGATTAAAGTCATGCGATCAAAGGAACCCTCCGCTCTGTATAAATTCGTGATAAAAGCACAAATTCCTATGCTTTATCGATCGTTCTTTCTGTTCCCCTCCATTGAAATTGGACTGCTTTTTCTGACGAAAAACCTGACCTTTGATGGTCTAATCTGTTCACCAGCTACCTATAATGGCTGTGCTATTGCTTTGATAGTGCTGGGAGCGGTCCTCGTCTTCTTATCGTTGAGTTCGACACTATTCTACCAGTGCATGACCATCACTTGTGGCTATTATAGCAACTACACCGGAAGCCAATCGCTCGTGAAAGTCGTTATATTGCATCTAGTGATTCCAGTGGTCCTTGGGGCGATTTCCATCGAAATTAGCGATGACGTAGCAGGGATCGGTTGCGCGTTAGCCTGGGCAGGCTTCCTCCTTTTCGAGGTGCTCACACAGCTGTATTTTGCTGAGTTTGCGATCATTAGACTCAACAGAGCTGTGATGATCATCAAACTGATCTCAGTGTACATAATCGCTCAAAGTGCCCTTGTGTACTGGCAAGCAGAGACTGTTGCAGTCATCTTCCCTTTTGGCATCTCAGTGACAATTAAGCTCTTCCTGAATCTACAACAGAGAATTCTCTGGGATTCTTGGCACGAGATAGATTACTTCAAAACGAACCGAAACCACCACGTGAAAGAACAACAAGGACTATCCTCCTCCAGACAAGACACGAGCCTCAGAGTTCTTTATAATAGCTTCCTTATCCAGAAGCAGCTTGATCACCAATTCATGGAAATGCTCCTGCCGTTAATCGCGAACGCTGAAAAGGAAAAACTTTGCAATCTGCAAAAACTAACAGAATTTCCGACTCCCGAACCACAAAGAGAGACTCAAGCAATCCAAGACCTCGATGGAGAGTTTCTTCTCACTCCTAAGCAGACACGTCAAATTGAATTCCTTGATACGATGAGACCTTCAACGATTTTTGAAAATACTACTCATAGTGACCCTCACAAGTTTATTTTAGTCCACCAAGCTCAGAACAGCCTCTTGAGTATCATCCGCGCCGCCTATACCGAGATCCTTCAAATCAGAAAAGGGCGCGTGCCACCTCAACTGATCTGCTCTTATCTAGAGTTCCTTGTTGAGGTCTGCGAGGACTATATCCAAAGCATGATTATTTTCTCGAGTCTCAAGAAATACTGCGGGGAAGAACTTGGCTTTAGAGAGGAAATTAGACTGACTATCCTCCAAAATAAAATAAAAAAGAGACTTAGAGAGCAAAACGGGGTCTACAACCAGCATCTTGAGGAGGTATGCAATCATCTTGAAGAATATGATGCCTGCTATAGCCTCACGGATCAATTTGTACAAGACAAGGCGACTTTCCATTCAAAGTTTTTGGATGCAATGATTAATTTGAGGGCGGTTAAAGCGGACGCCTTGAACTTACTCAACCGTTCAACGTCGCTCATCAATAGAATAGAGAAGATAATCAAGAACCAACAAAAGCATATAGCTCCACAGCTGCTCCACGACTTTTTGGTCAGAATTGTCCAAGAGGATGTCAATAGATCCCGAGAGATCAAAGATTGGGTCATGAGGAATCGAAACGATTCAAAGTCAGACGGGATTCTCAACGGGCTTGATTGCGAGGAGCTTTTGAATTGCAAATTGAGTAATAAGTTGGTTTTCTTTGTTGTTTCGCTTGATCCTCAAAACGAAGGCGCTTTGGTTGCTTGGTCTCCGAACATGTGTGATGTTATGGGTACTTCTAAAGAGCATTTCTATAATATTAACCTCCGAGAGCTCCTCCCTGAGTTCCAGATTCAATATTACTTCGACCTGATAAAGAACGTTCGAAACACCTCTCAACTCACTGAGCTGAGCTCGAACGAAGGAATGCGGAATTTTTTCTTAAGAACCAAAATGGGAGGCTTGTTGAACTATAAAGCTCAACTGGAAGTCCAAATTTTTAAGGCGAAGCCCTGTTTAGGGTTCTATCTTCGAAGCGATATGGATAATGGCTCGGAGATGAAATACTTGCTGTTCGACGAGAATGATCTCGCGATTGGTATCTCAGAAGACTTGCGAATAGGCTTATCTAAAAAGGAAATTCCGCTAGAAATATTGGTTCGAATGAATGCTCAAAAAATCAAGATGGCTGAAATATTCCCTTTGCTACAGATGGCAGAGAAAAGCACAGAAGTCACGACCCAAGGCAGAACGATCCTGCAGCTTGGTCCATCACAACTAAGAAATAACAGTACTGCGATTGCTGCTGCTGCTAATGAGCCTACCAATGATATGGATTTCGTAACGACAAAGAATTTTTTGGTGGAATACAATATGGAGAGACTCATATCTGATGAAGTAAACAAGCAAATCATCCAAGTCCATATCAGAAGAATAATGAATGCGATTGCTGATAAGCTATTGGTCAAAATGCTTTTGTCAAATATGTATTCGGATCTATCAGTCGTTGACGATAATGGGAATCAGCTAGCTGAACAAAAATCAATGCACAGCGGTTCTGATTGGATTGTCGAGGAACAAAACGAGCAATCAGGTGACAATTTTGATGTTCAAGACTTGGATGAGGGTCCAAACGGACCGCAGCAGCAATTGAGACCAACCTTCAAGTCTTCTGAGTTCGGAGAGCAACTATTGAGGCCAACCCTCAAATCTTCTGAGATGGGAGCATTAGGCTTTAGAACCCTGCTTTCTTCTATAAAAAAGGATTCTATTCAGAAAATGGGCACCATTCAAAATAAGGAAGCTGCTGCAAAAAGGGCTACAATGGCGACTCGATTATCAACTCTTTTATTCCAAAACAATGATATTAAGTCTTCAAAACTGACCAGGGAACACATTGTTGAAGAGCCCGCCGACATTGCCAAAGGCAAAGACGATGATGTTAGCAGTGGAAAGGCTCTGCATTCAAAAAGCGCTCATAAATCCGTGAAAAAACGCATGGCGCATTCAGTGTTAGATTCTGAAGACACAAGCGCAAGTAGCAAGAGAACTCAATCGAAACTTCTTCTCGTTGTTTATCGACTGAAACAGCTCACGAATCAAGGAAAGACTCCACAATTCTTAAAGCAAACTAACTTCTTTGGACACATATCGTTTGTGCTGCTTGCACTTATCATCATGATCTTCTTCTTCATTTTGAATAACCAATACTACTACTATGCTCAGTTTGCGATCACAGCATACTTCCCTTCATATTTCGCTTCAATCATGAAATCCATCTATGCCGTCACAGAGCTGGCAATTTCAGTCAACGAAGGTTTCGTTCAAGATCCTGGTCGAAGAGCCACTCTTATGAGAATTTTACCGACCACTTACGCTCAAAGAGTCCAACGATTTATGGAAAAATACAATCAATATTTCGTTCAATATGATATCCGACAAGTCCTTCCACATATTTCAGACAACAAAAACTATTCCATTCTCATGCAAAGGTCAGAATTTGACACATATCCAAATCTTTACGACTTTCAAGCACACACAACTATCCTCCTCGGTCAAACTTATAAACTAAATAAAACGACATTTGCGACCCTTAAAAACGGCCAAGCAGACGTTCAATTCCTCAGAAATTACTCTTCGAGTTACTTAGACGTATATGAAAGGATGAGAATCGACCTCTTCACGAACTTTGGGAATCGGAGATCAGAGATAAACACCACTTTAAAAATCATGATTCCTGTCATTGTAGCTGCTTGTCTTCTAATCCTGATCATTTTTGGCTTCATCGTTGCAAAAATCCATCAGCAGGAGGTCCGCATCATGTCGAAGCTCTGTACCATCCCAGATGAATACACAGTGACCTATTTAAGCAAGTTGCAGACTGTATATAAGAGCTATTACTCGAAGCCGCTGATGATCAGAAACGTCCAAGCGAATTACTCATCAAAGAAAGGAGAGAAGAAGGAAGTGAGAAAATTAAACACTAAGAAATTCACGAATAATTCCCAGAACTCATGCTGGTATCTAGTGGGATTAACCATCGCGTCCATCATTCTATGCGCCTATGTCTCAGTCACTGCGGTAACTATGTTGAATAAAACAGCAGAGACGATCCCTTTCATTGAGAACTTGGATGTTAATTCTGGAATTGTGATTTGTATGGGTTTGATGAACGGAGACAATTTAAGGCAAATGAACGTGGTTGAGGTGATGGAGGAGCTGAATGGCAATTATGATGAATGCCTTGCGAAGTATGGCCACTTCGTGAACATCTATAACAATGTTCAGTCTCGCGTCCTCAACAATTCTGTTGCCAGCGATCTCCTTAAAATCCGATATCAGAACTTAACTAATAGTAACTTTTGCATCGATGTCTTTGGGACACCGAATCATGTATATTGCGTCACTGCATTCAATACAGCGTCATTCCTCGGTTTCGCGAGCTTGTTTGCGGCAGAGCAAGACCGAATTCTTAACCAGCGAACGACATTCTCTGCTGATCCGACTCTGGAAACATCGCTCAAGTTGATTGATTCTAATGATACGATGGATATTAGTGGGTTGGGTCCGGTTGTTGACGCGACATTGGTGAGAAATATCGAACTTGAGGGAAGTTTCCTGTATGACTACTGCATGGGTCTGAAGCAATCGGTACTGTACGCGATTCTTATCAGTGGTGTTTTGGTGGTCGCTGCATTGAATTTGTTCATTTGGAGACCAATGTATTTGCTTATGAAGAAGCAGTTCATGCAAGTTCGACAAGTGTTTTCGCAGTTGCCTGTAGAACTCATTATGCATAATAACTATATCAAAAATATGTTGAAGCACAGTGGAGAAGGTTCAATGTAAATTTGATTGATTTATTTTTTTTCGTTTTTTTACATTGAAGAATCTGTCGTGAATCACATTTATAAATTTCTACTAAGATTATCCACGGTTCAATTTGAAACAAGAGCTTCAGTTCCAATAGCTAATTTTCATCAATAGCTTGAGATTCCGTGCCAGGATATAGACTTCTACTGTCGTTGACTAAAAATGGTCTTTGTCATAAGGATTTTAGTGGGTGATAATATAGATGGAACAGGAAATGTTTTCATTGCTACGGATATAGATTTAATATATTCTCGTTCGTTTAATAACGCTTGATTCACAAGATGAAATGATTTTTCTTAACTATCATACTATAGATATCAATAAATCTAGCATAACCATTTAGAAATGTTGATTAGGTTATGCGAAAATTCAAGCTTCGCTATTAAGCTCTAATTCAATCTATCAAAGATGATAGTTTGTTGTGGTTTTCTCTCCAACTTCTCCTGCTGTATTAATTAATTAAGCTTCACCCGTCTGATTCTCATCTGATAGAATAATCTTAGAACTTGTTGTGATCGAAAAGCATCATATGAAATGAAATCCGTCAAAGGCGAATTCAACAACAAGGCTTCACCTTAGCTGCAGATTACCATTTAGAAAGGAAAAGATCAAACCCAAGGAAATATTTCATATCAATCAGCATAACAGGAGAGTTCAATGAAGTCCGGTTAAGAGAAGCGCATTCCAATTGGATCTATCGAATGATACATCCTGCTAATTAAATAAATTTTAGTTTACATAAAATCAAAAAAAGGAGAAATGTATTTTTTTTTTTTCTTAGTTTGAGTGTTGCTCTTTAATGAGAAAAGATTGAGGAAGTCATTGAACCGATAGCTTTGAAGGACTAAAAAATTCTCAGGTGTTATAGTGGTTATAAACACTGAGAAAAGGCGGTGCTGGCCCTCGAAAGTTGTAATTTAGCTAAAAGATAGTTTAAAATTCAGATATACTATGAAAAAGATCTTTTCATATTGTATCGTGTATTTCGATAAATAGGAAGTAATCATCTCGCTCTTGACGTCATAGCAACAATTCACCTCAATAAGTTGCTGCATTTTTTCTGCAAAATCCTGTTGTTTAACTACTAATATTTCATCAGTCTTGTCAGCTGAAATAACGAAAGCCTAAAGTTCCTAAAGGCACAGTGACTTTCTCCTCACCATTCACCGCAAAAAAAAAAAGGCCGCAGAAAGCCACACTCATCAACCTGGAAAATCACACTTAGATCGTCAAAAGCATAGCAAAATCACCTCTGGTTCTGTATCGGCGCCAATAATAACTTCAAAAAACCTATCCAATAAAGGCCGACATATCAAGGCACCTATCTCAATGAAAGAGCTTATTAAATTGAGAAACCTTAGGTGGATTTGGGATTAGCTGGAAAATTTCTAGACCAATTTGTTGAGACCTGGACGACTTTTTAAGGCGCATTTTCAACGTATGTTAACGACGATGGCGTTAACGAGACATTTTGTACCATCATGAAGACTACATCCATGAATACAGTAGATTCAACTCAAGAGGAAGGACTAATTTGGATTTCCACAAGGACCTAACTCGCGTTTTGAACTTCGCGCCGATAGAGGAGCGCAGTTTTCTTTCGATTCATTATCTGATGAATGTAATTACTTCGATCGAACCGAATCTACGTTCTGCAACCTTCTATTCGCCAACAGCGAAATCATCGAGATCGACGTTAAAAAGATTTTGCGAAATTCTCTAGATCGAGCCTACTGTTTAGCTGCGGGCACCCAAATACCATTAAGGAAGCAGTTGAGTGTCTTTACGGGCTTTCGGAAGATACAAACGTCATATATCCGATTGAGGTATTGATGCAATTCTGTGTAGATATCTGCTTCTTGTTAGAAAAGTAGTATTATGCAGAAATCTCTTTCTCTTTTAGGTGACATAACAGGCTTCTGACCTCTGAAATTAGGTGTCTTCTGCCATATTTCAGAGGAAGAAATTTTCGAGACCACCATAAAAATTTTTAAGTCTCTAATAGTGCATAAGTAACATTTTTTATAGACCATTCAAATGCAATTCATGAAATTCTGAATATTCAAAGTTAAAATGGAAAATTGGGTTTCCTTTCTCTCAAGATTCTCATCAGATTCTCCCTATTTATGATCAGACTTCAAAATGTGAGTCATTATGTAGCATGATCACCTAGTGCGCCTTGATTTGTTGCAAAGTCTTCCAACCAGATCGAGTGAGCATTAATGCCAGCTTAATGCTCCTTTTTATAAAGAGTCGACGCTATGAGTTCGCTGGAGAAAGCACAATTACGATTCTCAACCAGTTTCTATTTTCATTCCACAGCACATTTAATCAAATTTGGACTCATAGAGCAAATACTGTATGACCGCTCCATAATAGTGCAATTCTCATGAACCTCAATCAAGAAGCGGTTCAGAGCCGTTCAATGCCATCTACATTCAGAAGTTTCAATTTTTTTTTTTAGTCTCTTGCGATGCCGATGCAGAACTTAATTTATATTCAATCTTCTTAGAGGAATAATTTGATTAAGAATTTCTTAAGGCAATATCGAGTGAATTGTAGTTGTGATTCTAAGTATTCTAGCAGCAGAGTCTCGAGTATCTTATTTGAGCATCGAAAAGAACTCACTAACCTCAGTTCCCACCACAAGCCCTCTCTATCACCTTCTACAGAGCATGCAAAAATCAACAATTACCCTCTGATATACATAAACATTTATCATCTCTGTTTTTTTTTGCGAGCGCCTCGAGCTTGGCATTTCTTTTTTAGATTTTGCTCAATTTTCATATATTTTCATCATAAACCGACGGCTGATTCCAAGTTGAGGGGAATATCACTCGTATTAGAACATATGAGAGCTCAACCATCAAAATACTTGTTGTTACTCGAGAGACTGCCTCGTTTTAGATCATTTATTTGAGAAATTAAATCTTCGGTATTATAAAATTACATAATAAATTCACGTGCAATTAATTTAGTTAACCAGATTAAAACGTGTTAATAAACGACTTTGTTCTCCGTTCGATGACCCAGACCGATAATTGTCTGAGAATCCAAAATATCACGTGGTCCTCATTCGATTCCTAGCCTATACTTCCTTTCGCTAACATTTCGCAAAAGGAGCCGAGTTTTACAAGCAATTGAGAAAAAAATTCTCTCGATATCTTTTTTCCAAGGAGATTATGACTTATAGATGTCAGGGTCGTCAGAAATGTCGCCTCAGCTTGTTAGATTTCTAATTTCTTCTAAAAGCATTATAAAGCTTGTTAGGAGCTTATTTGTAAATCTCATACATAAAATAAAAGAATAAATAGAACTCAGAACTTCAGGAATGGATGATTCGAATATATCAAAAGCAACATATGGTTTTGTCAAGACTTTTGAACAGATCGATGCCGTAACTCATGCCGTAACTACTTCAACTCGCATTAGCTACTAGTCACTACCAATTACTACTAATTGTTGCTATCATCCTAATTTAGACGAAATCGATGTCTTTATTCATTATGATAAACAAAAAGTCGATTTTTCGCACTAAGAACGCCAATCAACCTCTAGCTATCGTTATCTGACACTTGTAACTTCTCATGGAAATTTCCGACATAGCGTTCCCTAGCTTTTATCGCCGTTTTCATTCGGCGCTCTTCACAATTAGAAAATCAATTCGAGCGAACGAAATTAATTATCGATTCTAAGAAATAATCTAAAATTTTGATATAAATGGCTCCCGAATGGACAAAAATGATCGATTCAACCGAAATTAAATCGAAGGATTTAGTTTATTAAAATGAATCTGATTTTTAAAAATCTAACCCTGGATTTAAATCACGAGTGGAATCCATAATCAGATTATTCTAAAAACGCAAAAGCAACGCCAAAAGCACTTCAATAACCAACTCTTCATGGATCAAATCGTTAAACTCTCACGATCCGCGTTCTTGAGGTTCGGAATCGCTCATAATTCGGTCCAACCCAGATTCCTCGTCGACAGTGCTTTGGCATTCATCATCTGCAACTCAGTCATGCATCTTCAGATCCTCTCGCTGATCTTACCATACGATACTCCGCTTACTACTGCTGGATTGCTATCATTCAAATTCCTCCCCTCAGTTATGAGCCCAAGAACATGGATCCAGCAGTCAGCCATTCAGATCTACATTATAATCGGATTCTTGGTTATTATTCCCGCACTGCTACTCGGAATAATAATTGACGCTTTGATTAAAGTCATGCGATCAAAGGAACCCTCCGCTCTGTATAAATTCGTGATAAAAGCACAAATTCCTATGCTTTATCGATCGTTCTTTCTGTTCCCCTCCATTGAAATTGGACTGCTTTTTCTGACGAAAAACCTGACCTTTGATGGTCTAATCTGTTCACCAGCTACCTATAATGGCTGTGCTATTGCTTTGATAGTGCTGGGAGCGGTCCTCGTCTTCTTATCGTTGAGTTCGACACTATTCTACCAGTGCATGACCATCACTTGTGGCTATTATAGCAACTACACCGGAAGCCAATCGCTCGTGAAAGTCGTTATATTGCATCTAGTGATTCCAGTGGTCCTTGGGGCGATTTCCATCGAAATTAGCGATGACGTAGCAGGGATCGGTTGCGCGTTAGCCTGGGCAGGCTTCCTCCTTTTCGAGGTGCTCACACAGCTGTATTTTGCTGAGTTTGCGATCATTAGACTCAACAGAGCTGTGATGATCATCAAACTGATCTCAGTGTACATAATCGCTCAAAGTGCCCTTGTGTACTGGCAAGCAGAGACTGTTGCAGTCATCTTCCCTTTTGGCATCTCAGTGACAATTAAGCTCTTCCTGAATCTACAACAGAGAATTCTCTGGGATTCTTGGCACGAGATAGATTACTTCAAAACGAACCGAAACCACCACGTGAAAGAACAACAAGGACTATCCTCCTCCAGACAAGACACGAGCCTCAGAGTTCTTTATAATAGCTTCCTTATCCAGAAGCAGCTTGATCACCAATTCATGGAAATGCTCCTGCCGTTAATCGCGAACGCTGAAAAGGAAAAACTTTGCAATCTGCAAAAACTAACAGAATTTCCGACTCCCGAACCACAAAGAGAGACTCAAGCAATCCAAGACCTCGATGGAGAGTTTCTTCTCACTCCTAAGCAGACACGTCAAATTGAATTCCTTGATACGATGAGACCTTCAACGATTTTTGAAAATACTACTCATAGTGACCCTCACAAGTTTATTTTAGTCCACCAAGCTCAGAACAGCCTCTTGAGTATCATCCGCGCCGCCTATACCGAGATCCTTCAAATCAGAAAAGGGCGCGTGCCACCTCAACTGATCTGCTCTTATCTAGAGTTCCTTGTTGAGGTCTGCGAGGACTATATCCAAAGCATGATTATTTTCTCGAGTCTCAAGAAATACTGCGGGGAAGAACTTGGCTTTAGAGAGGAAATTAGACTGACTATCCTCCAAAATAAAATAAAAAAGAGACTTAGAGAGCAAAACGGGGTCTACAACCAGCATCTTGAGGAGGTATGCAATCATCTTGAAGAATATGATGCCTGCTATAGCCTCACGGATCAATTTGTACAAGACAAGGCGACTTTCCATTCAAAGTTTTTGGATGCAATGATTAATTTGAGGGCGGTTAAAGCGGACGCCTTGAACTTACTCAACCGTTCAACGTCGCTCATCAATAGAATAGAGAAGATAATCAAGAACCAACAAAAGCATATAGCTCCACAGCTGCTCCACGACTTTTTGGTCAGAATTGTCCAAGAGGATGTCAATAGATCCCGAGAGATCAAAGATTGGGTCATGAGGAATCGAAACGATTCAAAGTCAGACGGGATTCTCAACGGGCTTGATTGCGAGGAGCTTTTGAATTGCAAATTGAGTAATAAGTTGGTTTTCTTTGTTGTTTCGCTTGATCCTCAAAACGAAGGCGCTTTGGTTGCTTGGTCTCCGAACATGTGTGATGTTATGGGTACTTCTAAAGAGCATTTCTATAATATTAACCTCCGAGAGCTCCTCCCTGAGTTCCAGATTCAATATTACTTCGACCTGATAAAGAACGTTCGAAACACCTCTCAACTCACTGAGCTGAGCTCGAACGAAGGAATGCGGAATTTTTTCTTAAGAACCAAAATGGGAGGCTTGTTGAACTATAAAGCTCAACTGGAAGTCCAAATTTTTAAGGCGAAGCCCTGTTTAGGGTTCTATCTTCGAAGCGATATGGATAATGGCTCGGAGATGAAATACTTGCTGTTCGACGAGAATGATCTCGCGATTGGTATCTCAGAAGACTTGCGAATAGGCTTATCTAAAAAGGAAATTCCGCTAGAAATATTGGTTCGAATGAATGCTCAAAAAATCAAGATGGCTGAAATATTCCCTTTGCTACAGATGGCAGAGAAAAGCACAGAAGTCACGACCCAAGGCAGAACGATCCTGCAGCTTGGTCCATCACAACTAAGAAATAACAGTACTGCGATTGCTGCTGCTGCTAATGAGCCTACCAATGATATGGATTTCGTAACGACAAAGAATTTTTTGGTGGAATACAATATGGAGAGACTCATATCTGATGAAGTAAACAAGCAAATCATCCAAGTCCATATCAGAAGAATAATGAATGCGATTGCTGATAAGCTATTGGTCAAAATGCTTTTGTCAAATATGTATTCGGATCTATCAGTCGTTGACGATAATGGGAATCAGCTAGCTGAACAAAAATCAATGCACAGCGGTTCTGATTGGATTGTCGAGGAACAAAACGAGCAATCAGGTGACAATTTTGATGTTCAAGACTTGGATGAGGGTCCAAACGGACCGCAGCAGCAATTGAGACCAACCTTCAAGTCTTCTGAGTTCGGAGAGCAACTATTGAGGCCAACCCTCAAATCTTCTGAGATGGGAGCATTAGGCTTTAGAACCCTGCTTTCTTCTATAAAAAAGGATTCTATTCAGAAAATGGGCACCATTCAAAATAAGGAAGCTGCTGCAAAAAGGGCTACAATGGCGACTCGATTATCAACTCTTTTATTCCAAAACAATGATATTAAGTCTTCAAAACTGACCAGGGAACACATTGTTGAAGAGCCCGCCGACATTGCCAAAGGCAAAGACGATGATGTTAGCAGTGGAAAGGCTCTGCATTCAAAAAGCGCTCATAAATCCGTGAAAAAACGCATGGCGCATTCAGTGTTAGATTCTGAAGACACAAGCGCAAGTAGCAAGAGAACTCAATCGAAACTTCTTCTCGTTGTTTATCGACTGAAACAGCTCACGAATCAAGGAAAGACTCCACAATTCTTAAAGCAAACTAACTTCTTTGGACACATATCGTTTGTGCTGCTTGCACTTATCATCATGATCTTCTTCTTCATTTTGAATAACCAATACTACTACTATGCTCAGTTTGCGATCACAGCATACTTCCCTTCATATTTCGCTTCAATCATGAAATCCATCTATGCCGTCACAGAGCTGGCAATTTCAGTCAACGAAGGTTTCGTTCAAGATCCTGGTCGAAGAGCCACTCTTATGAGAATTTTACCGACCACTTACGCTCAAAGAGTCCAACGATTTATGGAAAAATACAATCAATATTTCGTTCAATATGATATCCGACAAGTCCTTCCACATATTTCAGACAACAAAAACTATTCCATTCTCATGCAAAGGTCAGAATTTGACACATATCCAAATCTTTACGACTTTCAAGCACACACAACTATCCTCCTCGGTCAAACTTATAAACTAAATAAAACGACATTTGCGACCCTTAAAAACGGCCAAGCAGACGTTCAATTCCTCAGAAATTACTCTTCGAGTTACTTAGACGTATATGAAAGGATGAGAATCGACCTCTTCACGAACTTTGGGAATCGGAGATCAGAGATAAACACCACTTTAAAAATCATGATTCCTGTCATTGTAGCTGCTTGTCTTCTAATCCTGATCATTTTTGGCTTCATCGTTGCAAAAATCCATCAGCAGGAGGTCCGCATCATGTCGAAGCTCTGTACCATCCCAGATGAATACACAGTGACCTATTTAAGCAAGTTGCAGACTGTATATAAGAGCTATTACTCGAAGCCGCTGATGATCAGAAACGTCCAAGCGAATTACTCATCAAAGAAAGGAGAGAAGAAGGAAGTGAGAAAATTAAACACTAAGAAATTCACGAATAATTCCCAGAACTCATGCTGGTATCTAGTGGGATTAACCATCGCGTCCATCATTCTATGCGCCTATGTCTCAGTCACTGCGGTAACTATGTTGAATAAAACAGCAGAGACGATCCCTTTCATTGAGAACTTGGATGTTAATTCTGGAATTGTGATTTGTATGGGTTTGATGAACGGAGACAATTTAAGGCAAATGAACGTGGTTGAGGTGATGGAGGAGCTGAATGGCAATTATGATGAATGCCTTGCGAAGTATGGCCACTTCGTGAACATCTATAACAATGTTCAGTCTCGCGTCCTCAACAATTCTGTTGCCAGCGATCTCCTTAAAATCCGATATCAGAACTTAACTAATAGTAACTTTTGCATCGATGTCTTTGGGACACCGAATCATGTATATTGCGTCACTGCATTCAATACAGCGTCATTCCTCGGTTTCGCGAGCTTGTTTGCGGCAGAGCAAGACCGAATTCTTAACCAGCGAACGACATTCTCTGCTGATCCGACTCTGGAAACATCGCTCAAGTTGATTGATTCTAATGATACGATGGATATTAGTGGGTTGGGTCCGGTTGTTGACGCGACATTGGTGAGAAATATCGAACTTGAGGGAAGTTTCCTGTATGACTACTGCATGGGTCTGAAGCAATCGGTACTGTACGCGATTCTTATCAGTGGTGTTTTGGTGGTCGCTGCATTGAATTTGTTCATTTGGAGACCAATGTATTTGCTTATGAAGAAGCAGTTCATGCAAGTTCGACAAGTGTTTTCGCAGTTGCCTGTAGAACTCATTATGCATAATAACTATATCAAAAATATGTTGAAGCACAGTGGAGAAGGTTCAATGTAAATTTGATTGATGTATTCTGTTTTGTTTTTTTTACATTGAAGAATCTGTCGTGAATCACATTTATAAAGTATTATATATTAGCAATATCCACGATCCAATTCGAAATAAGTGTTTCAGTTTCAACAGTTATTTTTCTTCAGTAGCTTGAGATTTTGTGTCAGGGTATGAAATCAGTAGAATGCTGTATTTTTTGAAGATGTATGCTACCTTACCTTTAAGATATTAATGTGGATTAAACAGGAAATGTTTTCAGAGCTATCTATATCGATTTAATATTCTTATTCATTTCATAATAATTGCCTCGATTCCTTGGTCATATTGAGTTTTTCTTAACTCTCATGATTACAAAGCTAGCAAGACCGTCCAGAATTTTGACCAAATTCTGCGAAATTTCGAGCTATTAGGGCCTCTCATTCCTTTAAGGAAAACTGGAACTCATTCATATACTCTTAAAATATCTTCCCAAACTCTGCATTCTCGAAATTTATTGTTTATTGTTTTCGATTAATCAAATAATCTTTACCTCTCTAACAGTAATCTGACAGAATAATCTTAGATCTTTGTTGTGTTTGATAAGCATGATATGAAATGAAATCTGTCAAAGGCGAATTCAAAAACAAAGACTTCACACTAGCTGCAGATTATCATTCAAACCTCCACAGTTCCTGGTACGCATGTACATTCGCTAAAGAGCAATACATCGCTATTAACGGCGAGAGAAAAGGACAAAACCCAAGGAAATATTTTATATCAATCCGCACAACAAAAGAGTTCAAAGAGGTCGGGTTAAGGGAAGCTCATTCCTATTGGATCTATCGAATCATACATCTTCCTATCCGTAATTTACTCATAACTTGCAGCGCGGACCAAAAGATCAAAATCTGGAAAGCTACCATCAACATGGAGCCGGTAAAAACTCTTCATTGCTCACAATGGGTAAGAAGTCTCGCTGTTGATAGTTCTGAGAGGCTTCTCTTCAGCGCAGGAGACCACACTGGCATTTATGTTTGGAATCTAAACACTGGCAGAAGGATTCGTTGTATGCCTACAGATAAGCATATCGGACATACCTCAATGAAATATATTCCAAAGTATCATTTACTAGCAGTTGGATGCACTGGAAGCGGCTGCATCTGGATCTTTGATGTAGAGACATATAAAATGATACATAAGCTTGAAGCTCATGCTGTGAGGAAGGCGATTTGGGCCATGGAATATGAACCAGCGTTTTCGTTGCTGTTCACTGGGTCTTCTGATGGGTTTGTGAAAATTTGGAAAATTGATGATAAAAATTCGATAAAACTGCAGTCGGTACTTCCAGTTGCTGGAGGATTTGTGGGTCAGATAGTTTCTATCCCAGAATATCAGCTAATAGCGTCAACGCACTCTACAAATGATGTGAAATTTTGGGATGTTTTTACTGGGGAGTCAAAAGGAAGTGTTGAGACGAATTTGCAAAAGACATGGGTGTTACATCCAGTCAGATCACTCGGACGTCTGTTCTGCTTTGATCATGCTTCTGATGAAGTCGTGGTGATACATGATCAAAAGCAAGTTCAAAATATAGTAGCGAGGAATGCTAAATGCGAAATATTCTAGCATTACAACATTTTTTTTAGTAATAATTCAGAGTAAGGAATTTTTTAGTCTCACATCTAATTCAGCGTAGAGTTATATCCTAGATTCAGAGAGATGATCAAGTAATTCATTTAATTCCTAAAGAGATACTTCCATATTGCAGTGGATATATAAGTTTATAGGCACTGTTCATCTCGTTCTGGCTTTTAAAGCAACAGTTTACTTAAGAAAGAGCCGTTGAATTTTTCATGTAAGATACTTTTCCTTTCCCAACTAATATTTCATTTCATCTACTTTACCAACCGAAATAAGACACGATTTTACATGAATATCTAAGATTTATATACATAAATCCAGTCTGAAAATTAATCCATAACTTCATAGAGCTGCAACCTTCTCAATGCTTTATCCAGATAACTTCACACCTGAACTTTTCAGCTTAGATTTCGCCATCGATACCGTCATGCTTTTTGACCCAGAGCGGAAGCCCAAGGTCCCTAAACCTATCGAAACCGACATCCAAGATGCCAAATTACTCTATTACTACCCTACTAACAAGGTCATCGATATCAAACGGAATTTCGTCGGGCTTGTGGAAGGCACAGTAACTTTCTTCTCGCCATTCTCTGCAAAAAAAAAGCCTCAGAAGGCAACACTCATCAACCTGGACAACCACACGTACGTCGTCAAAAACATCGAAAAATCACTCTGGCTCTGTATCGGCGCCAGCAACATCTTCAAAAACCTATCCTACAAAGGCACGACACACCAGGGCACCTATCTCAATGAAAGTTTTTATCAAATTGAGAAAACCTACGTGGATTTAGGATTAGCGGAAAAATTTTTAGATCATTTCGTTGAGACCTGGACGCTTTTTTACGGCCCGTTTTCATCGTATGTCAATGACGATGGAGTTGGCGAGCTATTCTGTACCATCATCGAAGACTACATCCATGAATACAGTAGATTCAATTCAAGAGGAGGAGGGACTAGTTTGAATTTCAACAAGTATTTAACTCGCGTTTTGAACTTCGCGCCGATAGAGAAGCGCAGTTTCCTTTCGATACATTATCTAATGAACGTGATTACTTCGATCGAGCCGAATCTACGCAATTATGCTGTATTTTACAATGGGTATTTTGTTTATTCGACCTTTCAGCAGGATGCGACCCAGCTGTTCTACGACTTTCTATACGTCAACAGCGAAATCACCGAGATCGACGATAAAAAGATTTTTGCGAAATTTTCTCGATCGAGCCCGCTGTTTAGCTACGGGCACCCGAATACGATTAAAGAAGCTGTTGGTTTTCTTTACGGCCTTTCGGAAGACATAAAAGGCATCGACAGCGCCGCAGGAGAGCAAATAGAGATTATTTCGGATAAAGCCAAGGCGAATTTATCTGAGAATTTGTATACCCCATTCGTATGGGTGAAAGAAGGAGAAGAGATGAAAAAACTCAAGTTGGTCATCTACTATGATGGCGGACTCGTGCTGGTGCTGGGTTATGACGCAGAAAAAGAGCTTAGTGGCGAAAAATTGCTTCAGATTAAATCGACAGTTGGGAAAAATATCAGCAAGCTCTCAAATAACCTGGACAAGCAGATATCCAAGCTTTATACAAAGGAAGAGACCAGCAGGTTGAGTTATTACAACGAGGTGAGTTTTTCGTTCAGGACGAGTCCTACGTACCTAAAATACATTGATCTTGCGACGTCGAAGTTCGTTCAAGAAGCGCTGCAGAGATTCCTTTTGAATGCAGAAAGGGAAAGGGAGCAACAAGCGACCGTGATCAGAATAAACAAGAATTGGGTGGTTGTGAAATATTTCAATGGCAGAGCAGTCGTGGTTTGTTTAAATGCGCAACTTAACATCCAAAAAGTTGAAGAGGAGAAAGTTCGATTGCTCGAGAGCTTTGGTTCAAATATTTTGCTTTAATGAGAGAGAGTTAAGAGATTGTAAACGAGAATTGTTGGACAATATTGTTAACTATATGTTTGTTCTTTCAAGAAAATTTTTAGTGATTGCTAGGTTAGCCAGGAAGGTTTCATTATGTATGGTTGAGAATTTGTGTTGGTAATTTTACATTGCGTTTGGTTTGAAACTAAATTCAAATATTCTCAAACTCAAAGATTTTTTTGATTTAGTAGTCTAAACCCTTATTTGGGATTATACAGAAACATTCTGGAGAAGGTTGCATAATCGAATATCCTCAGAGAACCTGCTTATTGCACTCAGCTATTGATGTCAGCCGAACCAGCCATATGATAAATGCTCTATGCAAGAGAAAACATCTTTGAGCCTCTTTGAACCTTTGATATCCCAAAACTGATCGGTAAACGGCTTTTGCTAGGCATACAGTATGACAGACTTCATCTACACACTAGCAGCGCCCTTTCGCAACCATGCTGCCACATAAATAATGAAGTTGTTCTGATCGAAATGGCTGGACATCAAATTTTTAAAAATGGGTATATACTTGCTCATTGCGCTCTAACAACCCTAAGAGACTAAAAACCAAGAAAAACGCTGAACACCGCACTTTGCGTTTGGCACTTGGTAGAAAAAATATCTTTTGAAAATTCGAGTTAATTAGATCTTTTTTATAGTGGGAATTTGAAATTCATTTCGAATTTTTTATTTCGGACTGCTTTTTTTTCGAATCCAGAGAGTTAGTAAAAGATCTCGAATTTAATGCGTCTGGTTGCCAAATAAAAATAAATTTTCACGACAATCACCCGTTCAATTTATCGAGGAATACGAGCGATACTCAAGCCGAATTAAATTAAATAAGCTTCCCAAACCGGCATTCATAGTGGGAATGAAGCTGTCGGATAAAATGGCCGAGCATTGAACCTTCTCAATAATTTTCCTCACAGCTCGTGTAATTCTCAAATTAGCGTGATGCAGCTCAATTATGCGCCGTACTGTGGATCGTTGCATGAAGTACCTTTTTTACTATTTTATCGGATTGGTTAGCGTTGGTTTCCTTTTCTGATTAATTAATTCAAACCGAATTATTGAATTTTCGCAGGCGTTGGAAATCGGTGGAAATAAATGAATCGTTGGTTTTTATAAAAGGCAAATCAAAAGCCGTTGGACTTCGATCCGAACCACCTAATTTAAATAGGCTCTTAGATTTATTTATAATATCGAATTAATCAAAAACATAAATCGAGTCTTCCCACAGGCAACAAGCTTTTCTTCCTTCATCCACCTTCTTTTCCTTTCTTTCTTCTTTTCTTTCTTTAATGTCTACTTCTAATATCTCCTCTATTTCTTCCCTTTCCGGCGACCAAACTCCTTCTGCTGAATCGAGTTTTAAGCCTGAAGAACTCACAAAACTCGAGGAATCGAACCCAATCACTCCAGCGCGCCCTGCCAAGCGCACGGCTCGCAAATTCTTCACTTCTAATGATGGCAAAAAAATCTATGTCTGCTATCTTGAAACTTGCTCTCGGCAATTCCACCACCTGTCTTCAGTCATAAAACACGAGAGGATCCACAGAAATGAACGACCATACGTCTGTGAAACCTGCGGACAAAGCTTCACTCAAAGCTCGAACCTCAGAAGACACGAAAGGACTCATACTGGTGATAAGCCCTACAAATGCAAGAGCTGCTCGAGGGAATTCTCGACAGCTCGCAACCTCCGTGCTCATGAAAGCGTCCATGAAAATGTGAATATCAACGGCGATTATTCATGCTCGAAGTGTGGCAAGTGCTACACCTATGCGAGCAGTCTGATCAAGCATCAGTCAAGATGCTCCAACGTTGAAATTAAGGCTGAGGCGCAGGAAGTCTCTTCTGAAGTTAAAATTGAAGAGGACTTGAGGAAAATCATTAAAACTGAAGAAAACTCAAAAGAAATATGCAAGGCTACTGAGCCCACTGCCGAGGCAAACCAAACTGCGCTTTTGAATGAGCCCATGCAGAGGGTCAGTCCATGGAAGAACCAGGCGCCTTCAGGATGGTCTAACCTGGTGAATACTGGAAACATCACTGTAAATAATCTGAATGCCACAGTGAATATTAGAAATACCCTTGCGAATAACCGATTCCTCTCTATGAATCTTCATCCAGTTCAGCCAACCACTTCTTTCTCTGTATTTCCACAGCAAAAGACTCCTTTAGAGGCCTATTCTCAAGCTCTATATAATGCGGGACTAGCCGCCAGCAGAGTTGGGTTCGGCTACAATAATGGTGGTATGATGACTTTCTCGGAGCAAATCGCACCTACGAATTCTCTTTACAACGTAGGACTTCCTTCAAATCCTTTGATTCAAACGGCACTCGAACAAAGGCTGATTGAAGAAAATTGGAAACTTCGAAGAACGATCCAAAGCCGCATGTTTAGAAACAGCCCGTTTTAGAATGCGAGCTTCATCTTCTTTGAATATCAACAAAGCTTGACTTACTACAATCTTGTTTTATAATGTATGAATGCGTGACAAAACAGTTTGTTTGTTTTTAAATTTTTTGATTCTTTCTCTTCTTCTTTCTTGTGTGAAATAATCACCATCTTTTCACCATAAATATATATCTCCTTAATTCTTTCTCAAAACTCATAATAAATATTGTTTCTATTCAAATATCTCAAATATGTCTGAGCAGCCACAAACTCAATTCAGGAGTGTGCTAAAAAGATATATCACTGAAAATCTGCTCATGTTCAGTAATATACGGTTTATCGTATACATTTTCTATTAGGAGAGCTCTCCTACGTCTTGCTGTTGGCTTTACCAGCAAAATGGAAAAATTACTTAGCAGCTTTATTAGAATGAAGCTTTATTTGGTCTCATTAGAATAAACGTTTAGTTGGTCTCATCAGAAAAACCTAATCAGAATAAATTAGACGGCAAGTTCAAAGGCCTTGAGACCAGAATTATAATCTCAAAAGAAAAAACCCCTTTACAAAACGCTTTTCAACACTCGAAAGCATGAAAAATCGTGGTGCTTTTCTCTTCCAGCCCAGTAGCAAAACCAACTCTTTCGAGTTCGAATCCAACCAGCTGCGAATTCCAAGCGGATTAGAAAACTCCCACAAAAGCAGAGCAAATTTCCTCCAGAAGTTGAATACACAGTTTGATGGTGTTGAAAGCGAAGGGAAACTTCCCTCCTTGTTCTTGAATAAGGAACCTAAAGCTCCTGTTGCTTCGAGTTTGAAGAATTTGCCGCAGAATAGAGACAAATTTGAATTGTCGAGTCTTAGCAAAGAAGAAAAATTCACGTACACAATTACTCCGAAGCCTAGCATTCGCGTTAGAAGAGATGACCAAACAGCCGGTGAGAACCAAACCAATAATGATCAAAGACCATCAAATCTGGATCCATTGAGTCATAACATAATGAGACCAAAAGCTTTGTCCAATACAAACATCATCAAGGTCCGAGCATCAGCTTTTCGGCTTCCTCACCTTTCCCAAGAATCTGAGCCTCATCAACGACTTGAAGAGAAACCTCAACCTCCTTCTGAAGGAACTACCAAGAGATTCTTCCCTTTTTCGAGAACTTTACAAGCAAATACCGGCTCTCAAGAACCAACTACGTTACAAACTGACGGATCTTCTTCACAGTCTGAAGCCAATCACACCAAGGAGAACATAAAGACGCCAGAAAAGAGGCTATTACCTAAGCGAATTATTTTAAACGCAGAAAAAAACAGAATTACTCATCTTCCCATCAAAATAGAAGAAGATGTGAAGGAAAAAGTTATCGTTCAAGAACGGTCAAATCCAGATAAAATTCTCATGCAGAAATGCCATTCAAATGACTGTTTGAGAACAATAACTCCGCCTGAAGGTGGCTACAAAACCTCTCAGATCAAACCGTTTGTAAGAAAATCAATCCTTCAATCGTTTGAGAACGCACGGGTTCGCCGAATGCAGCTCTTGAAGAAACCTCTCGGACTAATGTCTTTAAATAATTCTACCGTCCAAGACCAAAGTTTATCAAAGCACACAGAATCCAACCCCGACCAACTCAAAAGTTTTTGCTTCGAAGAGTTGAGCACGGTTAACTCCGCGCTGATTACCAGTAATGAAGAAGACTCATACATGCGAAGTCACAGGATATTAGATGAAATTCCTGAAGATACCTCAGATTGCGACGAACAACAAGAGACTTTGAGTAAAAATGCCTCTTCTCTTTCGCGAGAGGCCTCAGAGATCGAATACACAGGTGACCTGGATAAACTCTGCATGTTGGGAGCTGGCAGCGAAGCCAAAATTTATTTAGTGAGGTTGATTGATTATTCAGAGGATTTGCTAGCGCTGAAGCAATATGAGGCGATGAACTCAAACAAGCAAGACAAAAACAAATACCAGATGCTTACGAAAGAGTTTAACCTACTTCGGAAGCTCGAGCATCCGAATATCATTCGCTATCACAGCCTATACAAGACGAAAAAGGATGGAAAATGCCGAAATATGATTAATTTTGGCATATTGATGGAATACATGCCTGGAGGGTCTTTGGCAGCTTTCATTGAAGAGAGTTTTCAGAATATCTCATTAATGGACAAGAAACGATTCATGAAGCAGATCCTAGAGGGATTATGCTGTTTGCACGAAAATAGTGTGATTCACCGTGATCTGAAGGTAATTTTGCAAAATAGATTTCATTGCTAATTTTTTCTTATTGCAACAGCCGGAAAATATTCTGCTGTCGAATAATAAAAAGTCGCTCAAGATTAGCGATTTTGGGATCTCTACTCAGATAGATATCAAAGCATCACACCAAAAGACCTTAGTAGGGACATCGTGGTACATGGCTCCAGAGGTCATCAATGAGGAGAGTTATAATTATAAGGTAAATTGCCTATAAATCCAGCAAATATTCATTATGCTCATGGTATTTAGGCTGACATTTGGTCGTTTGGATGTTGCTGCTATAATCTAATCGTTGGGAAAAGACCATACGAAGGCTTAACTACAATGAAAGTAAAAGATTAAATCAAAAATTTGCCCTGATAGTCGTCTATAGGCATTGAAAGCTATTTCTGAGTTAAGAACTCCGTTAGAATTCTGTGATTCCGAAGTGTTAGCGAAAATCAAAAAGAGTCCTTACCTCCACGATTTCTTACAATGCTGTTTCAAATCTAACCCTAAGGACCGGTGGTCGGCTCAAGGTTTGCTGAGACACTCGTTTCTCAATAGTATCAGACTGCAAAACATATAAAGCAAACCGCTATACAAAAACAATTTCTAATAAAACTTTATACTACATTAAAAAGTGTTTACTTTAATTTTCAAAACAGTATTGTTTTTATATATTTGATTTCAGCGTTTTTTTATATTTGTTTCAAAATAAATGGCTTTACATGATTTCTATTATAGCTTATCCAGTGTGAACAAACATTAGACCTCCTCAAATGAAACTATATATATTCACTAATAAACGTTAATTTCACTGTTCTAGTTAATCATTGGCATATATCTCATCATTAGGAACCAAAGTGATACAATGCTTAAGACGCGTACATCATAAAACGTCGCTTCATTTGATATTCGTGGAAGTCGATTCTTATAAACTCATTGAATGTGAATTGAGTACCTATAACATAAAACGCCGGTAAACACAAAAATTAAATTGGAGATTCTCAGTCCTACACTGCGAAATTTATTTAATTCGAGCAAAACCTTATTTTGAATTACTAAAAGCAAGATGAGCAACTCGACCGAAGACTACTTCTACCTCAGAACCAAATCAGAGATAATCTCGCCCAAATTCGCTCAGAGTCCCACCAGCCTGAAAGTCGAAAACCAATTTTACGACGCAGGAAGCTCAATACGAAACCTTGAAAAAGATAGCTTCAGCGCCTGGGCCATGAAAGGCGATGATCCAGCTGAAAGACAACACGAATTAACAAAACCACCACAATACGACTATGTAGCTGATACTGCCCAAACAAACGTGTATTCTTCAGTTGATAGCTCGACAAATCTGATTTTACTGAAAAAAAGCGTCTCACATGGTCTGAAACGAGTGATAAAAATCATGGGAATGCTCATTATTGTCTCTCTAGCTCTTCAATGCGGGTTTTTTGGCGCTTTAATGGGATATTTGAATCATGATGACTGCGAACCTTTGCATGCGCTCAGCCTCGCTGTCCTCATTACAAGCGGCCTAGGGATTATGTTCGGGATTTGGATTGTTTTCGCGAGATTGGTAGACACAACCAGACGTTCGCGGTCAGCAGCGATCATTGGTACGTGCGGTTTTGTGACGCAATTGGCTTTGTTGATTAGGAAAATCATCCTTCAAGGGAGTCTTACAGTAGACACGTGCATCATAGGGGAGAAACCCAAAATATTTTTGAGCTGGGATATCCTTTTGTACAGTCTGATCACTGCCTTGGTGATTGAAGGGCTTGCAATGTATTTCCTGTGGAAAGTGGTTTTCAATAAGAGAAAGATCGATGACCTTGAAAAAAGTGAGGAGAAAAAGACGCACATGATATCTCAGGTGGCCAGAGAGCTTTTACAGTGAGGTGAGTTGAATTTATTATCTTAATTGGAAGGCATAGGTATTGTGTTTGAAATCCTAGCTAAGTAATAGGATGGACCAATCATGTATTTTTTTGAATATCAAAAACTTTTTTTAACATCAAGCGTTGTTTTCTGAATGTTTTCACAAAATGTTATGATTGATTAATATATGACGATGGAGCTGATTCAAACGCTTAGCGTCATCGCATGAAAAAGACATATAAATTATCAAAAATTAATGAAATACACTTTCATGACGGAATAACATACCAATAGCTGCATAACTGTCATATACCAAAAATATGGTCATTTTGGCATGTGCTATATTCTCAACGAATGGCTAAGAGATAAGATTCTCTCAATCTATCATTGAACCCCTCTAACGCCATTTAGGGGTCTTTTATAAAAATTCTTTTGAGTTTAGCAACGAGATGGGATCACTGGTGTGATTCATGTAAAAATTGTTATTATTTAGGAATCCACCGAATCATTGACATAAAATTTTCAAGCAATAAATTTACTTTAATTATGATGACACCAAATGAAAGAAGCCCAAGCAGCAAAACACCCACGATTGTGCTCAACGAAGAACTAAGCGTGACTAGTCTCAATAATAAACTCGAAGGGGACCTTGATCTCGAGCGCTTTCGCCATCAGATCCCGAATTTAGGTCAGGACATTAATTGACCCTAGTTTACTTACTATTTTCAAGGCGAGATCAGGCAGGTTGTATTGACTTCAGACGACAAGCACTTTCTTTGTGCAGGCAGTGACAAAATAATTCGAGTTTTTCAGCTTTCGACGGGCTCTCTTGAGCATGAATTCACAGGAGTTCATCAGAGTATATTTACTACTTGTGCGTAATTGACCCTCTTGGATAGAAATCATCAGTGGCTTGAGTCTCGACGCTCAAGACCACCTTTTTGTGACGTGTGCAAATGACGGAATCGTGGGAGTCTTCGATTATCAATTGAAAAAACTGGTGTACTCACTTACTATCCCAAGCGAGGGTGATTCTCATTTAAAATTCAAAAAGTGCATTACAACATATCTTTATTAGGAGATCTACGGTGCATTGAGATAACTCGAGATGGAAAAAGAATCGCTGTAGGGACAGAAAACGGAAGCCTTATCGTCATCGATAGAGAGACCGGTGCGATCATCATGTATTTAAAGCACGCTCACAAAGGTACATATGGAGTGCATTGTTATTAATGACACTTGGTTATGCTAGATTCGATACAGGGGCTGTGCTGGGGCAGCAATCAAAACCTCATTTTTACGGCTTCCTCTGACAAAACTACCGCAATTTTTGACATTATACAGAAGCAAAAAATTGAAACTTTCGATTTTATTCACACAAGTTATTTTCACTGTCCTTTAGAAGAGCTAGCTAGATTATCAACCTTAGATACGATACATTCGGTGAAGACTTACAAAAACGATGATTTTTTGGTTTCTTGCTCCGTTGACCAATCCATTGCAATCACAGATTTGAATAAAAAGGTAGTGTTGAAGAGGTTCGAGGAAGGCAATGTCGGTATCTATCATTTCTTTTTCCTTGGATTTCTTATTTGATGAAGGATTCGTAAACCCGATGCAGATTTTTGGAAACGAGAGGTATCTTGCAGCGGGAGATCGATATGGAAACCTCGCGATTTACGACCTGGAAAGAATGCAGCATATCCACACTTTTGAAAAGGTCGGCAAGTGGCTTCGAGGTATCGCAGTGTCGAAGGACTCAAGGTACCTGATTGCTGGTGGAACCGATGAGTGTCTTTCAATCATCGATTTTGGTGAAGATCGTAATCTGTCTATGAAATTTGGTGGCTATAAAGGTAGATGATGTTTTGGGGCTTTCTGAAACGAATTTTCCAATTAGATTGGGTCAATACTGTCGTGGGTACGAAAAGAACGGGTTGCAGTTCAATTGTTGCAGGAAGTAGAGATGGAAAACTGTCAGTTTATTGCCTTCAGATGAATGGAAAAGCGAGAGAAATCACGGATGCTCATAAAGGTTTGATGCTCTTTATTGATTCCATTCAATCAATTCAATTCTTATTTACCAGGAGGGATTGCCACATTGTGTCTTAGTTATGATGAAAATACCATTTATACTGGGGGCGAGGAAGGCGACATCAAAAGCTGGGACTTCGAAACGTTAAGGCTTGTCCACGATTTCGGGTTTATCCATGAAAGTATGAGATCTTTCTATTTATCTGCAGCTGAATCCATTGAAAATTAGAAAGAGTTCGCACTTTAGTGGTTTCGAAAAATGAGGATTTTTTCATTTCAGGTTCACAGGACTCAAAGATAATTCGTTTTTAATCTCAAACAGAAAGCTATCATCCATCAATTCACCTCACCTGGATGTAATTTTCGGATAAAAAAATCTGATTTACCTACTATTTTTTCAAGTTTATCCTGCTTGTGTCGCTTTGACAGCTTCAGAATCGTGGTTCGCTTATTCGACCTTCGGGTCTTTTAGAATATGGGATATGAACATCAAAAATGACTCAATAATCCTGGATGATCTTGAAAAAGGTAATGAGGCCGTTCGTTTCTAATTGATAAATTTGATTTTCATAGATTGGGTAATAGCGATAGCTGTCAGCCCAGATGAACGGTTTCTTTATGCTGGAGGTGCCGGAAAGTCTATTGCTTTTATTGATGTTCAAACCCAAAAGATTATTCACAGATTTCACAACATTCATAAAGGTAACAAACTAGAGTCAACTATAGCCTCATCACCATATTCATTTTGGATCCAGATTGGGTTCTTTCATTGGCTTTAACGGAATGCGGAAACCATTTAATATCAGGATCGACTGATCGGACGGTCTGTGTCATTTCAATCAATGACAGATCGATTTTACATCGATATGTTAACTGTCATACAGGTAATTCCAGTTGATTTTACCGGCTTAACTTTGAACATGCTAGATTCGATTAATTGCGTCTCATTATCACAAAATGATCAATTTATCCTCACAGCCTCAAAAGACGGTACCATTAGTGCGATAAAAAATATATTCAACCTCACAACCATCACTGTATCAGGTAGATATCAATATAACTCCCATCCCATCCCTTTTTCTCACTTTCAATATTTCATAGCGAAAAAATTTGCTGACGCAAATGAAGACCATCTCCTTTTCAAAAAGATGCTAATCCAAAAGCTCACACGCCTGATCCTCAGCAAAGACACAGCTCGTGCTTGCGAAATCATTAGAGCATATCCCGAACTCACAATCATACCTCGAAAATTCAATGCTTTTCATCTCTGCTCTCTCATTGAGGCTAACAACCCTCTCTATATTCACGAATGCATTGAAAGCAAAGTTGAATTCCTTCTCGATCTCGAGAATAAAACTCCTCTACACTATCTTCTAGAATCAGCGTCCCCAGACCATAACCGCATCAATATGATCCTCTCTGAATGCGAGAGCCTGATTCAAAACAACCCACAAGTCTCACAAATCTTGAGAAACAGCAAAGACCTGCTGTTTAAGCTAATCAAACTCGACAACCCAAATGTCGCTAAATTCTTCAAATGCTTGACTGCACCAGCTTCAATCGAGGTCTCTTCGTTAGTCCCCAGCTTCGGAAAGATCCTTTGTAGCTCAAAAAAGGCATTCGAAGCGTGTAACTCTCTGACTCCTCAGCAAGAAGATCTAGTTAACATGAATCGAATCATTGAAACCGAAAAGGGAAATTCCTCAATTCATTTGAGTTACCTTAGAATTCCTCTCAACACCGATCCTCTTTCATGTGATATGATGAACCTCATGTTCATGATGGTAGAGCTCAACTGCGACGAGATTTTTCAAACAAAAGCGTCGAAGATACTCTCTGAATACATGTGGATCAATTCAAGGGCCTTCGTCAGAGTGGTTTCTCTCATCTACGTAATCTCGCTCATTCATTTTTCTGCGTATGTCGGCCTGCGAGAGTCGAACTTGGCCATGGAAATTGTGGACTTCAGCTTCGCTGTCTATCTCTGCCTCTACGAAATCATCAAATTCAGTGTTTGTCCGATCTCGTACACCAGAGATCTATGGAATTTTTTCAATATCTTTGCTGCGAGTCTCAGAACGATCATCTACTTCCTCATCTGGAGTCATGCCAATAATCAAGTCAAAAGCTGGCTAGTCTCCTTTGCCTTGTTCTTCGGATATTTAAAACTGATCTCTTGTCTCAGACTCTTTAAAGCCACAAGTAATTAATACATCGAAGGAAACCCCATACTTACCTTATAACCCTTTATTTTCATAGGAAGAATCGTGAGAATGCTCGTTGAGATCATCAAAGACCTGAGAAGTTTCTTTGTCGTCGTGGTGTTCTTGATGTTGGGCTTTAACCTCATCTTTTACCAATATGCTCCTGAAGAATACACTTTTGGAGATCAATTACTCATCACATACGTCATTATGTACAGTCAATTTGACACTTCTAATTTCACGCCGGAGCAAACGTTTTTCTTTGTGATAATCACGGTGCTTCTTTCAGTGATTTTGCTGAATATGATCATCGCGGTGATGACGGATACGTTCGATCGGGTTCAGCAGAGGAGATCGCTCTTTGGGAGCAAAGAGAAATTGACTTTGATTTTGGAAAGCACGTTAATGAAACGGACGTTGCTTAGGGTAGTGTGCCCGGCTCGGATGGAGAAGCGGGACAAAGCGCAATCGAAATACCTATTTGTAGCTGAAGAAGGTCAGGCTGAGCTATTTGAGGCCAAGGATCACCCATGGGAAGAGCCTTTGAAGAAGCTTAAGGATCAAGTGGCGAAAAACGCAGAGGCTCAAGCGCGGATTGAATCGAGTCAGAGGAATTTTGAAGAGGAACTAATTCAGCATAAAAGGATTGTTTCCAAAGTGCATGAGGATTTTGCTAATAGGTTTCAAAATATTGAAAATCTCCTTGAGAGAATAGCAGAAAATCAGGAGCAAAGCAGAAAATTGCCGTTTAAAGTAACGAATCTAATAGAAACAAGTCCTCTTTTCACAGATAGGTATATTCATTCTGCTCAAAGTTTTTCCTCGTCTAAAAAAATGTTTGTATATGTTCAGGAAAAATCACACGGGGACCATGAAAACCAAGGCGGATCGTCAAGAGGTGTATATGCTGCTAGGAGATGACAAACCTTCATTTGATTCGGAGATTAATTATTTGTAAAATCTGTTTATATAGCTGTTTCAAATTCGTTTCATTCAACATAAATTGATGCTATAAAGATTTACAACTGTAAACTCTTCGTCGAACTAAGCGATAAAGAGTTGCACAATTCTTCTCATATCTATCTCAAGGAATTTATCCAACACTACTGAGAATCCATCAGCAACGAAGCCTCCGTAATAATAAGAATAATTTGGTTGCAGAATCATTTCACTTATTGATTTATTCTTAATGATGATTATTTCTTTATAGATTCCTTACGATAAGCTTATCTAGCAACAGCTCAACGCCATAAACTAGAAGATATATCAAAACGCATCTCTATAAAATTCCTTAAAGTTGATGCTCCTCATTCAATCCGAGATATCGCTCTTTCGACTTCTTCTCCACCTTCTCAGTGATTTCTTTCGGCAGCTCTCTATCAACATCAACATTGACTCCCTCCGCAATATTTTTGATATCTTGCATCTCAAACGTTAATCTTTTCTTCGTGAGTTTATACTTCTTATAGAAATACACAAGCCCACCAGCAAGTCCTGCTACCGCAAGACCAATAAACACTATCAATACCAGCGCAAAGAGCCCTGTCTTTCTACCTTCGTATTTTATCTCGCTAGATTTATAAAAGATAGGCAGTTCCCACAACACCGAGTCATTTCCTTGAACTCCTTCAGCAATCGCCATGAGCGTGGCGTAAAAATCAAGCGGTTCATCAGGAAGTATAAACGACGCCCTGAAGTCTATCTCACTACGATTCCTGAAAGACTCGATGCTGTCGTAGGTATTCAATCTAGATAAAAAGATCTGTTCGTCGAATGTCTTGTTCCTGAACACTCCCCCGAAGTTCCAAGGCAAGACCGAGCATTTGGAGACAGCTTCATTAACGATTGGGTCAGTATTGAGGACGAGCTTATACCTAACGGACACGTTGTAGATTTGGAACGCTTTTTCGAGCATTTCTTCATCAGCGGATAGCCCACGCCAGAAGAGGTCCATTCGTTGGTCTCCCATATCGAATTCGTACTCCATGTTTCCGTTCATGCCGGCGAAGAAGAGGTTATAAGGCAAAGGCTCGTGTTTTCCGAAAATTCTGGCCTGAATCTTGTACATAGCCTCCTTCAATGGATTTTTATCATCATCTGCGACTCCATCAAGCGCTGTTACTTTCACATAAACGACTCCAATACCGATCTTGAGCTGTCCGTACAAGGTTTCTGAAGTTCTATGCACCTCTATATCAAAGTGGCTCTTCTTCAAGTTCTCGAGCGAAGTCGTCGCAGCGAAACTAACCTTGCCAAAGCATTCAAAGACCTCGATGACGAGCAACCCTTCAGAATAGCTGGAAATTTCGAAGATTTCATAGTCGTCGACCAGAGTACGGGAAAGAATGGGGGTATTTAAAGGCAAGGGAGTGATATCGTTCGTTTTTACGATAACTGAGTAGGTGATTGGATGATCAGACGGGTTCTCGAAGACGATCTCGAGATGGTTTGAGCCCTCTTTGCCGTTCATGCTGATCAAAGACTCGTTTTTGTAGTCAATAATCAACGTTTCGGTTGCCCTCACATTTGAGTTCAGGCCTTGATAGGTGCTGTAGTTACGAAGCGGAGGCAGATCGACCTTTGAAACGAGTTTTCCGGTCGAAGAGTATATCTGAGACACTTCAGTCACAGTCACGTTTGGAAGGTCATAAACGTCCTTTCTATTCTTCAGCATCATTTTCGTGTAGTCGTCATTATACACGTTGACCATAATCCTGAATTTATAGCTGTGTCCAATCGCTTGGACAGCCGCGGCTTGCCTTGAGTTTTCGTATGGGTTATAGAACAGGTATTTCGTCGCTTTTTGAGGATTTAGCATCCCGTAGGTGATATGACTGTCCGAGAGATACTTCTCCGCGCTGTTTCCAGCAAGTGTCACTGAGAAGTTCGCTGTAGGAGAATTACAAACGATGATGAGGTAGTTGACCCAATTGCTTGAGGACGCGACCGTTAGCTTCATGAAAGGTCCGTTGTTTGTGCCTTTAGCTAATATTCCATTAGCTCCTGGGTTCAAAGAATTGGTAACCATCGCGGTTATTGTACCAGCAAAGGCAACGAAGTCAAGATCGAAGTTCTCCCCTTCATAGCGATAGAACCGGAATTTCGACTCCTCGTTGTTACTAATCTGCATATAGTTCGGCTTGCCTTCCTGGAGGATAATCCAACTGTTGTTATACGTTATCACAAAGGAGCCCTTTATCGTTTTCGTTGAGGAAGTCACAGCGATGAGGTACCGACACATCGAGCAGAAGTGATTATCACTGCTCTTGATGTCAATTCTGTTTCTGGTATTGGCCAAATCGGTTGACCAGTAATGCGCAGAGGGAGTTGGCAGGAAATCCCTTTCAGTTTGGTTCTGGAAGATGCTCGTGACATAGATATCAACGGATCCGAACTGCGGCATGAACCGAAGCGTAAACCCGCTTTCGTAGTAAGTATTAAAAGAGAAATACCGCGTTGTGTTCTGTTGCATCTCCAACTCGAAAGGCACACCTTCAGTCAGTCTGATGATATGCGAATCGATGTAATAAACAACGAGATGGTAGCTTGTTGGCTCATACGAATGAACAGCAATGACCCAATCGCCGTCCGTTGTCAGTTTGTCCTTGAATTTGGCCTCCATATCCTCTGGCGAGATCTGCACGTCGACGTTGAACCAATCAGACATGAAATCCCAATTCTGCATGTCGAAATGAGGACGCATCTCTGCTCCAAGCGATACAAGCAAAGAAGGCTTTTTCTCAGTGAGTGGTGTGCATGAAATAAAGATTGTCGAGTTGGGCTTTCTCGCTTTGAAGTAGTAGTACTTGTAAGAGTCCTGTACGGTGATGCTCGCAGTGATTGGCACTCCTTCTTCCAGCGGGACGAGCTCTGACGTTGCACTCATGGTGAAATACGGTCTTGGGTAGTAGTTGTCAGTGTCGTTTTGGTATTTCGCGCTGTAAGCTGAGATGAGAATCGCGCAGGTGTACTGAGGGTCACGGTTGCATTGCTTCAAAGAAGCTGTATCAATGACGAGTTCGTCGAAGAAAGAATACGTGTAATCTCTCTTGAGGATATCACTTGAAGAAAACGCAAACTTTTCTTTGGTTGGATATTGCGAGAGGTCCACAAAGGCTGATTGTGAGTTTTTCACCTGGACCAAATTCACAAAGAAATCGACGTCGCTCCAGTACGAATTCGAAATCAGAGTCACGTTGGTATTTGTATCTTTAGGGAAATAGTAGACGTGAACGGGCTTCTCTTCTAGCGCTGGGTAAACTGAAGTCGAGCCGTCAGTCAGCTTGTTTGGATGGCCTGATTTGTAAACTAATAGGGTCGAAAATAGATAAAACGCTGAACTGGTAGAAGCCAGGTTTATATACACAGGGCAGCGATAGCCGCTTTGTCCAGTGAATTTGCATTCGATTTCAAGGGTCTGGGCGGTCAGGTTCACGAGGATCGATTCGTTTTTGCCTGCCGTTGTGTAGTAGGAGTTATTCGCGCTTGGATTTGGATTTAAAGGTCCAATGCCGATTGACATCACCAACTCTGACGTTGTTGGGTACTTCATGATAATGACGTCGCCTTCACCTTGGAAATAGTCGAAAACCAGCGTGCGGGACATAACGCCGTTGAATACGCTGGAGTAAGGCGCGCCTACT
>ENA-UOTZ01000194-UOTZ01000194.1-compost-metagenome-genome-assembly--contig:-NODE-194-length-50901-cov-7.648217_pt1 | contig 50901 bp, 21 predicted proteins | sample MGYA00238144_ERZ746983 | MGnify/ENA primary metagenome ERZ746983 (study PRJEB28759, sample SAMN06268863) | compost metagenome | isolation source: single cell | place: USA: California, Emeryville, Joint...
GTATAGTTGTTTTATGAGACTACTGTGCTGGAATTCGTGAAAAAGCACATACCTTTCTATCTGAAATATATCCAACTGTTCTCAGATAGTGCAATCCACGGCAACGACATTTGGCAAGCCATTAGTCGAATCCTCAAATTGGAACTCCATATCTGCCTCACTGACCTTGCTCCCAGTTACACCGATCTCATGAGCTGCGTGCTTTCCATATTCCAGTCAAGTCCTGTGAAAAACGCCATGATTTTGAGCACAATGTCATTCCTGATATTTGTGTTCGCAGAACTGCCTCAGCAGCAAGAATGGATAAAGACTAAATTTGCAGATTTCAATCTATACGTGCTTAAAACTTTTGCTCAGAAGAATAATCCTGATCTCATGAAGCACTTTGTTGGTGTACAATCGAAGGTGTTTGAAAAATATATGGACTATTATCTGAACATGCCGCAGTTCAGTGATTTAATGGACTCGATGTTTGAAATCTTGCAGAAAGTTTGTGAATACAGAATGAATCGAGAGATCCTTTCGTTTTTGCATACGGTTTTTGGCAACCCTGCAATTCGAGGATCACAGATTGCTCAACAGAAATTACCGGCCCTAATTAAATGCATCTTTATAATTTTTCCGGACCTACCCCAGGCATTCCACATTTCGGTATGAGATTTCCCCAATGAAAACAATTAATTCAATTTCTTTGCAATATCTTAGATTGCTAATATCCTAAGTAGCTTGATACAAGAGCTCTCCTCAGAATCGGAAAGCATCTATAAAATGTGTTTTGAAGCCATGAATCTTGAAAAATACAATTTAATAGTGACTGGCGAGATGAAGGTGGGAACTCCCTTAAAATCTTGTGCTTAACAATTTCGTAGGAAATTTTTTTGAAAACAATATTCTTATGCGTCAATGACATTCGCAGAATGAAACTCGTCCTCTCTTGTTTCTGGCGAATTGTCACTTACAACAGCTCAAAAAAGTCGATTGTTGAGGTGCAAGCAATATACGAACAGAAACTAGCAGCAAAAAGTCAGCAATAGGTTGTTTGCAGTTGTGTTGATGATTCAGGATTGGTCTTAAAGTTTGTACTGCGCTACGTTTATCAAAGCTATATTAAATTAAGTGTTGATTAGAGATCGAGTTTTGAAAGAAAATTTTTTGTTTTTATTTCACTCTCCTTCATGAATACATGCATTACAAGTGTATGCAATTGAATAGATAGACAGATAGCAATTGGAAATTCAATAAAAGCCTCAAGACAACTCGATGATATGACTCCTAGTTTATAAATAGCTTAAAGAGTAAAAACTAACAGCAATTATCAAGAAGAAAAATAACTTCTCTGGTTTATTAAGATTATCCATATCTATTACTCAGAGTCGAGTCGACTAATATTATTTCTCAGGCTTCTCATCGAAAAAGCCGAACCTTAATGTCGATGTTACAAAGTAAAAAAAGACATTTTAGAATTATAACAACATATATCGTTCTGTGGATGTAAAATTTCTATAAATACACATGTTTAAGTAAAGGAGAGATGCTTATCATTGAGATTTCATGATTCGCATCTAGCTGTATCAACAGATTTCACTTGTAAGGTCTTTAGCTCTCAGATTTTTAATCTACATGTTGAAAAGAAAGCAAGCAATCAGTCTGCTCTGGATCTTCCCTCATTATCCCTTATATATATTGGGTAATTAGGTTCAAAAATTTTCATACTGACGAATAAACTCCTTGGCTCCATCATTCACTCATGTGCTATCGTGACTTTCTTAGGAAAAAAAAAAAGAGGCCAAGATGGGGTTCTAGTGACATAGTGTTGCTCTCAAGACAAATATTTTAGATAATTCCATGTTCTTCTTTGTTTTTCAGATGTGATTTTTTAATCCATCATTCAAAAACTTAACTTTCAATTGAAGAAGTGGGCAAATCTTCGTGAAGAGATTAATTGAACAAAGGAGAATCAGAGATCACCACAATGGTATCGTTCCTTCAAAGAAGAGAAAAACAACCGACTACAAAATGCGTGTTATATATTTTCATTTGAGAAACAATCTAAGGATAAAAAAAAAATAAATCTGCAAGTCGAATTAAATTTATTGAGATAACCTATGCACCTCAGTGCTTTGCCAGTTTCTTAAAGTTTTCCAATCAATCTGTATTTAATCGCAGACCAGCTAGATTGCCTGTTTCTGCAACTTTGTTATACATACATTAGTAGTTTGCGTTATGAGGACATTATTAATATTCAATAAACGGTACATTTTTGAAATTCTCTTTTTTTCAGAGTTCACTTCTAAAGGAATGATGCTTTGAATCTGAATAGATGATTGATTATCAATAGAAAAAAATGAAAAATGGTGACTCTTCTAAGCATCATCAGTGCTTAAGGATAAACTCCTATCTATCATATATATATAATTATACGATATGTTTGAGTAACCTGCGAGCATTGGAATGCGATAACGACATTGAAGGCCTTTTCAGTCTTATTAGGCTTAAATCCTTTGAAATTTTTCTAGCACATTCGAAATTGATTGTTTGGTGTGCTAACGAAGATATTTTTGCGTATTTCTGCAGCATGGGGTTAAGATATTCCCTCCGATACGCATTCTTGGCATTTTATTCGCTGCCATGGGTCTCAAAAACACTACTTAGCTTGCACAGGTCTTTTGTTAGTTAAAAAATAAAGTAAAGTGAATCGCATTTAATTTCCGAAGCAGTTTTGATTTAAATTCGGAAAGTTTTCACAGCAAAAAAAAATCCTTTTTTTTTCGCAGATCACCTTCAAAGGCGCATATACCCTCGAAGCTAAAGTTCTTCAACACAAAACCGCTTGGTAAAAGAGAGTCGATATTTTCATGTTAGCAAATGCCCTTAAAATAGACGCGATCTTAAATTAGCTACTTCAAATTTATTAATAATACCAACTAAAATGAAACATTTAATTCAAGCTGGAGTTTTCTTAGCAATTATTCCTACTCTCTCCCTTTGCTCAGGGCCTGAGTTTATTGGACTTCCAGATGAAGATACTACCACTCATTCCCACAGAGTTCTAGACTATTCTACCCTGCCAGCCGATGCTTTTACAGATGATCAATTGAAAAGCGGATACTTTGTGTTTTACATTATCGGTAGAGTTCTACTGCTTTGAATATTAACTAATTCTACATTATCTCTAGGTGTGATCTATCTGTTTGCTGCCCTTCAAATTATTCATCAAAGATATTTTTATCCAATCATTGAGATCATTCTCAATCAAATCATGGTAACTGTGACTCTATTTCTCTCATCTTTAACTTTTATTTGTAGAATAAAGTCGAGTTTTATCATCCAGTGACGTACACATGTTTCAATGCTCTGGTCATTGCGTTTACTTGCTTGTATTCCAATACGATTTCTAACACCAATCTTGGAACGAATGCGGCTTTGGGAATGGATGCTATGAATTTCTTCGTGATCATTGGATATACTCTTTCACAACGAATCGACGAACAGAACATAGACAGATGGGAGTTTGCTCGGGATGAATTTTGGTATCTGCTTGGTCTCGGTCTTGTCTGCATTTTTGGTTCTCAAGGGCCTCTGGAATGGTGGATGGGTTTTGTCATCATTATATACTTCTTAATATATTTACTGTTTCGAAAAAGTGATTCGGGCCTTAAAGAAACGATTTACAGGGCTCTTGGGTTAATTCGCGATGATGATGTCTTTAATGTTAGCAATAATTTCCGAATGCCCAGACGAAGAAATTCGATTAGTGATGTTATCACGCCAGAGTACATTTCTACTGACGATATCGCTCTAAAGAAGAAGATACGACGAGCTGAAAGTATGATTAAGATGTGCGTGGCCCCAGGATCAAAAATCAATGAGGAGAACGTGCGACATTGGATTAAATGGTACTCAATGACTGTCATGATCGTCCATGGGTCAAAAAAGAGGATAGAAAAACAAAAGCGGGATCGAGCTGAAAAATACCGTGAAGAACTGGCAAATGCAAGAAGAAGAAACCTTGTCAAAGAGGAGAGAAGCGAACTAGGAGATGAAACCAGCCGTCAAATAATTGACACCGAAAACGGAACTGATCAAACAAAAAACAACCTTGAACTCGATGGATCTCGTCAGTTTGATGAGGGTCCTGATCAAAATGACGAAAAATCCCAGTTCATTGATGAACGAGAAGAAGAGGAAGCTAAAGAAAATGCTCCAGAGACCAAACCCATTCAGATTGAAGACGAACAACAAACTGATCAAGAAAAAGATTCCGCAGGTGTCCTCAAGGGTGCTAATGCCCAGTTTGAAGTAGAAATGCAAGTGAACCCAGGCAGCTCCAACTCTGTGAATGCGAATGCTGATCGTGCTGGCCAATCGGATCCTGAAATTATCAAGGATGCTGTTGCGCCTTCGCAAGATCTTCATGACTCAAATGAAGACGCGACGGATAATAATTCGCCGAGACACGTGAATGAACAATTGCCAAAAAATCAAACTATTTTTTATGAAGACGATGACGATGACGATGATAAAGACTATAATTTGGAGTTCCCAAAGGGATTCTGGAATAGAGCTTTCTATATCATATTCCTTCCGATCAATCTTGTTACATATCTTTTGATTCCTAGCTTCAAAAGTCAAGGAAGAAGACATAAAGTGCAATTGGCTTTGATAGTAACCCTTATAGTTTTGGGAGGTATCAGCTTCTTGATTTATTGGTGGTTCGAAAAAATTGCTATTGGGACTGGTGCCACGTCAGAGATGCTCGGTAGCTGCTTCGCAAGTATTGGGTTCTCGCTTCCTTTCGTTATATACAACGTGAGACTTTATAAGGAGCGTGGCGAAGAGCACACTTTCTACACTTCCTTCCGTCAGATTGGAATATTTAGAATTGGGGTCTGTGTTGGCGTAAGCTGGATGGTGGGTGGCATTGTTTCCTCCTCAACTTCTGAGCCTGTGAATATGGGTTTTGGTGGGAATAGTGTCTCTTATTACATATTGGCTGGACTCATGCTCATCTGCATGATTGCGGTTGTGATCAAAAAATGTAAAATTCCAAGTCAGTACGGCTATCTGTTTTACTTATTCTATATTGCATGGTGGGCCTCTAGCTTCGTCCTGTGTCAATTTTATCCTACTTTAGGCTCTGACTAGTTCTGTAAGACGTGATTTATGGATATATGCTTTTGAATCACTCCGTTGAAAAATCTGTTATCAGTTAGTTAATGTATTAAAATCGCCAAAAGAGAAAAATGAAACAAATCAATTAAGTGAACTTAATTGATTATAAACAATTCAGAAAATATTTTTGCTGAAGAAATCTATTGTCCATGAGTTACATGGCTTTTCCAAAGCAAAGAGGTATTTACTCGGAGAAAATAGCTCCAGAAGTCGCCAACAACATTGCTGTAAGTCCATTCGCCAACTTTTTCCCAATGTCTTGAAGAATGCCTACTCATATTTTTGATTTTTTTAAAAATCACAAAATCTCATCACTTTTTCCCTTTAGGATGATCTCAAAGTTGGTCCAGCCTCTAATATGATCATTCGTTCCAACGTACAGCAAGGCGTTCCGAAGGCAAAAAGCATCAAACTCCATGCAGGTCGCTCAGCAAGCAATGATGCGACAAAAGAACAACATTTACCTCTCGACAACAAATACGAGAGAGAAAGGTTCCACGAAGGATTCTACTCGAAGATTAAAGACGGTGTCGCTGTTGTAGAGCCCAAGGTAATGGAACCCTACGAGCCAATTCCAGGCAGAGTTCCAAGAAAGGTTGCCATTGATAGAAAACGAAAAGAATATGCTTCCTTCAACATTGAGCATCTTCTTAAGGATGAGGTAAAGCAATCTCTCTCTCTCAAAAGTTCTAAATATTGGTTCTTAAGGGTATCGACTTCAATGCTCCTCCTGGACCAGAGAGTTGGCTCAAACTTGAATTTTTTGATGATAAAACTTATGATGACTACTCCAACGAAGAATGGATTGAGAAAGGAAGACAGGAAGATGGTACGATGAAATGTATTCCGGCAAAAGCTCTCCGTAGAGATCCAGAAACCAATAGTTACGCATGGAAAGACATTCTAATCAATCAATACAACACAGCCGATGAAACATTCAGTGGATTTTGGGTTGAAACTCAGGAACCGGCAACTGTTTCGAGAATTCAGCTCTGCTTTGACGTAATTATTTCCATTTAGAGAGAAAGTTAATCGAATTCTGATGTCTAAATAGGTCGAAGATCCTCGTAAATTCGCCAAGAGAGTCGCAAGCGCTTACCAGCAGAGAATATATGCAGATTCACTTATCCGCTACAACTATTACATCGACAACATGCCCATCCAAGACTTGAATGATCTTGATACAGAGCAGAAACAGAGACTCCAAAATTTAGCCCTGAGCACCAAAGCTTTGAAAGAAAAACCAGATATGGTTAATCTTACAATGGAAGTTAGTGGAGACTTCAGCAGAACGATGAATAAGATCATTTTTGATAAATATATCGAAGAGGAAGAAGATGACAAAGACCTCACTTTGAACCACCTCCGTCTTCCTTCTCAAATCAAAAATAAGGAAGCTCCTTACCTCGGAATGATTCCACTCGAACGCAACGCTCACTCGAAAGATTTTACTGAAATTTTCAAAGACTTCTGCTTCTCTTCTCTCTACATTAAAGAAGAAGTTATTCACGCGCTTCAAGAAATCAAATACGAATGCACCAAAGTCGTTGACATGAAGCTATTCGATTTACTCGTCTCAAGTCCTATGCGAGTTGAAGAGTTCAAGCATCGTCAAGATTCAACCACTTCAGTTATGCTCTACCATTTGAAAGGGCCATGGGCTGAGGAATTGAAGAATATAGTCACCCGTCAATTTTCAGGGGTTGGAAAAGGTTGGTTCAGCATTACGGACACCAGTCAGACTACCTACGATTTTGGTAAACTCAAACGCTTCTTGACCCTCATGAGACTCGAGATGCAGGACGTGCTGCTTACTGTTGCCAAGAGAGAGTTTTATGCTTTCTACAACCTGATTGAATACTACGTTCCTGAAAGCGTTCAGGTCGTCAAAGCAGCCACCGTCCATAACACCTTCAAGCCTGATCCAAAACTCCCACCTGAAAAGGATAAACGCGGCGCTCTTTTCCAAATCGATCTCATCAAGCATTCTCACGAGAACAAGTTTATGTACTCGACATCACTCGAAAAAATTGTCGATCAAATTTGTGATGTCTTTGAAAACGCTGTCGCTGGATTGGGCAAAGTACCAGTTTTGGAACCTAAGATTCTCCCAGATCTCTATAGTCGTACAGGAAAGGAGGCATTCATCAAAGCTCCGATGCTCAGGAAGAATGAAGCTCCACCAGAACCTGATCCAAACGAAAAACCAAAGAAACTCCCTGACGAAAATAAATGGATTTATGAGTTGTATTGGAAACTCCGTGGTCTTATGCAAAAGGCTATCAAACCACTCAACGCTTATTTGGAGAGCTTTGAGGCGTTTAAAGAAATTCTTCAGTTGAATCCTGACAATCACGTCAAACTTATCGAAAACGAGGAAAACCCACGTCCTGTGGAAGCCATTCGAGAAGAAATCCTCCAACTCAACCAAAAGATCGCTGATCTCAAAAAGGTCATTCCTGAAGAAATTCAAGTTTCATGCTTTGTCGTTAGCTGCAAGGATCTGCTTCATATTCTCATCACGAAATATGAGACTTTACAAAAGAATCTTACTGACCTTATTGCTAAAAGAGCCCGAGAAAGCACACAAGCTATCTTCATTCAATTCAATCAAATCCAGGCCCAAGTCAAAACAACTCCAAAAGATATCGAAGGACTCACTCGTCTCAAAGAATACATCAGTGACATCCCCAACAAGATTGAAAAAATAAAGGTTGATATCAACAGTTGTCTCGACATCTACGCGATGCTTGACGAGTTCCAGTATCGCTTCGCTGCTGACGACCTCAACAAAAAGTGGCAGATCTTCGGAGGTCCCAAAGATACCATGGAACTTGTTGAAACGAGAAAGGTTTCTCTCGAAAAAGAAAAGACCAAGTTCCATGAATCCATGCTTGTACAGCAGGAAGAATTCAGAGAGAGTTTGGAGAACCTTGATAAAACCATTTCAAATTTCCATCAATATTCGAATCTCAATCACCACGAAGACGTTGCAACCACAGTAAAAGAGATCAATGAGTCGTTGAAACAGTACGAAACACAAGCGAGACAATATAACCAACACGAAATGCTCTTTGGTCTCGAACTTTCTGACTATTCTAAAATTTCCGTGATGGCAAAAGATTTCCAACAATACTCGAATCTCTGGCTGACCGCTAATAACTGGTTCAAATACTCCGAGCATTGGCTCAAGTGCGAGTGGAAGGATTTGGATGCTCCTTTCGCTGAGCAATGGATGGAAGAGAGAGTCGGAATAATGAAACAAGTTATCAACTGGCTCAAAAACAAGAATTTCCCTCAAGTTATGGCTATAGCTGAGAAAATCAGGGACCAATTAAATGATTTTAAACCAAAGGTCCCTCTTATGGTGGCTCTACGAAAAGAAGGTATGACTGACCGCCATTGGGATGAAATTTACCAGAAAACTGGAATTGAAGTGAAGCCTGGTGAAGGATTTACTTTCCAAACGGTGCTTGATCTCGGATTACTGGCTCATACTGACAAATGCGTCGAGATCGGAGAACGTGCAGCGAAAGAGTTCGCCATCGAAACTCAGCTGAAGAAAATGCTTGAGGAATGGAAGACTGTTGAGTTCAATATCACGGAGTATAAAAACACCAAGACCTTCATTATCAAGGGTTATGATGAAATCGGAGCGTTGCTGGATGAGCATATCCAAACAACTCAAGCAATGAGCTTTTCTCCATTCAAAAAGCCATTTGAAGAGGATATCGCCAACTGGATCAAGACTCTCATTGAAATGTCCGATATTCTAGAAGAATGGTCAAAGGTCCAAAGCCAATGGATGTACCTACAGCCTATCTTTGACTCTCCCGATATCGCGAAGCAATTGGCAAATGCAAGCAAGCGATTCAAGAACGTGGACAGCACATGGAGACATACCATGACTGCTGCGAAAAACATCGGTAATGTGCTACAAATGTGCAAAATGCAAGAATCGACCAGCTCGCTCTTGGATAAGTTACAAGAAGCCAATAAAACACTTGAAGCGATTCAAAAGGAACTTACTGATTACCTCGAAAGAAAGCGAGAGGCATTCGCACGATTCTACTTCCTCTCCAATGACGAGCTCCTCGAAATTCTTTCTCAAACCAAGGATCCTGAGGCCGTACAACCTCATTTGCGAAAAGTCTTCGAAAACATTTTCAAAGTCGATTTTGATGCTGGAAAGAAAATCACTTGCATGTACTCCGCTGAGAATGAAAGAATTCCTTTCGTTAAAAACATCGATACGAACAATAAGAATGTCGAGTTCTGGATGGGTGACCTCGAGGAAATGATGAAGATCAGTGTTAGACATGTGCTTCATAACAGTGTTGAAGATTACGCAAAAACTCCAAGAGGCACTTGGGTCCTCAATCATCCAGGTCAGTGCGTACTGAATGGTTCGCAAGTGCACTGGACCAAGGAAGTTGAAACTGCAATTACAGAAGGACTTGGAGCTGTCAAAGCTTATTTCGAAAAATCTACTCAACAAATCCACGAACTCGTCAGATTGATCAGAACAAAGCTCGGCCGTCAGCAGCAAATCGCAATCAACGCTCTTATCGTCATTGATGTCCATGCCAAGGATGTCATCCAAAAATTAGTTGACGCGTCTATCAATGACATTGGCGCCTTTGAGTGGATCTCCCAACTTCGCTACTATTGGGAAAGCGATGACTGCTATGTCCGCTGTATCCAAACTAACTTCCCTTATGGCTACGAGTACCTTGGTAACACCATGCGTCTGGTCATTACTCCTCTGACTGATAAATGTTACATGACTCTGATGGGTGCGATTAAATTGAATTTGGGAGGTGCTCCAGCAGGTCCTGCAGGTACCGGAAAGACTGAGTCAACTAAGGACTTGGCCAAAGCTTTGGCTAAACAATGCGTCGTCTTCAACTGTCAAGAAGGTATGGACCACTTATTCGTCGGTAAATTCTTTAAGGGACTTGCCAGCTCCGGTGCTTGGTGCTGTTTCGATGAGTTCAATCGTATCAACATTGAGGTGCTTTCAGTCATTGCACAACAGTTGCAGCAACTCTTTGGTGCAAAAGCCGCCGGTATCACTCAGATCGAATTCGAAGAATCTCGCATTAAGGTTATGCCAACCTTCTCAGTCTTCATTACCATGAATCCTGGTTATGCGGGAAGAACGGAACTGCCAGATAACTTGAAAGCTCTTTTCCGATCTGTAGCTATGATGGTGCCAGATTACGCGCTTATCGGAGAAATTATGCTGTACTCATTCGGATTCGAAACCGCTCGTGAACTCGCCCAAAAAATGGTCACGACCTTTAAACTTTCTTCAGAGCAACTTTCCAGCCAAGACCATTACGATTACGGTATGAGAGCCGTCAGATCAGTCATCAACGCTGCTGGTCTGTTGAAGCGACAAGACCCTGATATGGACGAAAAATTACTTCTGTTGAGAGCTCTTAGAGATGTAAACGTACCTAAATTCTTACAGGACGATCTTCCTCTGTTCGAGAATATCATCACTGACTTGTTCCCAGAAGTTGAGAGACCAAAGATCGATTATGGTGCTCTCGAAGCCGCGATGAAAGAGGCCGCTGTGAGTTTAAAACTACAACCTGTTTCGAACTTCATTACGAAGATTCAACAGCTCTACGATACTATTCAAGTTCGTCACGGTCTCATGCTTGTCGGCCCAACGGGAGGTGGAAAAACATCAAACTATCAGGTCTTACAACGTGCTATGACCTCGCTTGCGAAAGAAAAGATTGAGGGTCACACTCCAGTCCACGTCCATGTGATCAACCCGAAAGCAGTTACTATGGGACAACTTTATGGTGACACAAACGAAGCTAAAGAGTGGATGGACGGTGTTCTTGCTTATACTGTGAGAGAGTGCTGCAGAGATCAATCAAGCGATAAGCATTGGGTCATGTTCGATGGTCCAGTTGATGCGCTGTGGATCGAGTCCATGAATACTGTGCTTGATGACAATAAGAAGCTCTGTCTTACTAGCGGACAGATCCTTGTCCTCACTCCTTATATGACTATGATGTTCGAGGTAGAAGATCTTGCGGTTGCATCGCCAGCTACAGTATCAAGATGTGGTATGGTCTATATGGAGCCTGTATCTCTCGGAGTGACTCCACTTATTGACTCATGGTTCCAGGGCCTACCAGAATCACTCAACCGAGTTGAAGGTCTCAAACCAAAGCTTAGAGCGCTCTTTGATGCACATGTCGAAGATGGTATTTATTTCATTAAGACCAACTGCAAAGAGCCTGTTCAAACCATGGAAAACTCTCTCGCTGCTTCACTATGTAGACTCATGGATTGCTACTTGAATGCTTACAAGGAAAATGAATACAAGAAAGTACCTATGGATGATCTAGAATATCTCGATTCGATCATCGAGTCAATTTTCATATTCTCCTTCATTTGGTCAATAGGTTGCACTGTCGACCTCGAAGGACGACGCAAATTTAGTTCGTGGCTGAGAGAAAGAATCAAATCTCATAATATCCCCGTAGAATTGCCAGAGGAAGGTGCAGTTTATGATTACAACTTCGATGTTGCAGAAAATCAGTTCACCCTTTGGATTGAACGAAGCAAGAACTTCCAGGTCAACCCTAATTTGAACTTCTCAAGCCAATTCTCCGAAATTGTTGTTCCAACGAACAACTACAATAGAATGCTCTATCTTCTTGAAACCCTCATCAAGAACAACATTCATGTCCTCTGTCCTGGTCCAACTGGTACAGGAAAGTCACTTTATGCTGATACTCTCCTCACAAGCGTGCTTAAGCCTGAAGAATTCCAATACATCACAATGACATTCTCGGCGCAAACAACCGCCAACCAAACTCAAGACACTATTGACAGCAAGATGGACAAGAGAAGAAAGGGTATCTACGGTCCTCCAACCGGCAAGCGCTGTGTCATCTTTGTGGACGACTTAAATATGCCAAAGAAAGAGACTTATGGCGCTCAACCTCCGATTGAAATTCTCCGACAGCACATGGACCATAAAGGGTGGTACGAGAGAAAGACCATTCAATTCATGAAACTCGAAGACCTGATCTTCTTGTCTGCGATGGGTCCTCCAGGAGGTGGTCGTAGTTTCATCTCAGCTCGTATGATCAGACATTTCAACATGATAACCTATACCGATATCGATGAAGAAACTGTTTCATACATTTTCTCAATGATTCTGGACTCCTTCCTTTCTAAATTCCTTGAACCGATTAGAAATTTGAAGAGTACTCTCATAGAAACCGTCCTTTACACGTTTGAGGCAGTCAAGAGAGATCTGAGACCTACTCCAGCAAAATCGTTCTATACATTCAACTTGAGAGATATTTCAAAGGTGTTCCAAGGTATTTGCTCGTCAAATCCTAGATACTACGTTGACCCGAGCCAGATCGTACGACTTTGGTATCACGAGAATCTTCGTGTCTTCCATGATAGACTTACTACTGAAGAAGATCGTACCTTCCTCAAAGAGATTCTGAATTCTCAACTCCCTAAGTTCAAAATGACTACTGAACAAGTCTTGAACACTGAACGTCTTATTTTCGGTGATTTCATGCAACGTCGTGACGCTGATGTCAAATTCTACAACCAAATCACTGACTTGAACACCTTGCTCAATCGTATGGAGAACTATCTTGAAGAATATAATGCCGATTCTTCTATGGGAGGAAACAAGAAGCAAATGAAATTGGTCATGTTCTTGGACGCATGTGAACATATCGCTCGTATTTGCAGAGTGCTGAGACAGCCACAAGGTAACGCACTTCTACTTGGTGTCGGAGGTTCTGGTCGTCAATCACTCTCGAAAATGGCAATCTATATTTCTTGCTACAAGTTGTTCCAAGTCGAGGTCGTTAAAGGATACAACATCACCCGTTGGCGTGAAGACCTCAAGAAATGCCTGATGATAGCAGGTATTGAAAATAAGGCAGTGGCTTTCTTATTTGTTGACACCCAAATTATCAATGAACAAATGCTTGAAGATATAAACAGCATTCTAAACACCGGTGATGTTCCCAACCTCTACAAGAAGGAAGATCTCGAAGCCATAGATGAAGCATGCAGACATGATTGTGTAAAGAAAGGTATCGAAGCCAACAAGATGAACGTCTTCTCTGCCTACTTAAGCAGAATCAGAAAGAACATTCATTGTATCATCGCAATGAGTCCTTTGGGAGAAACTTTCCATTCTAGACTCCGTATGTTCCCTTCGCTTATCAACTGCTCGACACTCGATTGGTTCACGGAATGGCCAGAAGAAGCACTGATAGGTGTTGGTAAAGGCCAGCTCATTGAGTTCGAACAGGAGCTCGAGATTGAGAAGCAGTCAAATGAACTCGTTGAAATGTTCAAACGAGTCCACAAGTCAGTAGAAAAAGTGTCTGTCCGGTTCGTTCAAGAACTAAGACGCTACAACTATGTTACTCCAACCAGTTACTTGGAACTGTTGAATATGTTCCGTTCTGTCTTGACTCAGAAGCGAACTGAACTTAAGAGTATGATTCAGAGACTCGTGAATGGTCTCGAGAAGCTGAAGCAAGCAAATGAGGCTGTTGAAGTTATGCAGATTGATTTGAAAGAGAAAGAACCCAAGCTTGCCGCAGCAGAAATTGAAACGAAAGAAATGATGGCGAAGCTTGAAATCGATAAGAAAGAAGCCAGTGAGACACAGAAAATTGTCGCTCAGGGAGAAATAGAAGCTAAGAAACAAGCCGCTGATGCAGAAGCTACAGCAGCGAGGGCACAGGCATCTGTCGCGAGCGCACAAATTATCCTAGATCAAACTCTAGAAGAAATCAACCAACTCAGTCAAAAGCATCTTACCGAAGTCAAATCTTACACTAAGCCACTTAGAGCTATCGTGTTGGTGCTTCAAGCTGTCGTTGTCCTGCTAGGTCAGGATAAAGAAGTCCCACTTGTCAAAGTAGAAGGTTCCACTACAAATGAGAAGAGAAAGGATTACTTCGGTTATGCTAAAATTAATCTTCTTAGTAGTCCTCAGGCCTTGTTGGATGGCTTGAAAGATTTTGCTATTAACAAGAAGGATAAGATTCCACAAGACAGTATCGACATCATCAAGACAAGGATTCTTCCACAAGAAGATTTCGCAAAAGAAAAAGTCGATAAGAGTTCTGATGCTGCTAAATATCTCAGAATGTGGGTGATGGCCATGTATAACTACCACCAGATCTTCCAAGAGACACAACCGCTTCGTGCTGAGCTCGAAATGAAATTGAAAGAGAAGGCTGAATCAGAAGCTCTCCTCGCCGAAAAGAAAGCTGAGCTCGAGAAGGTTAACGCGACTATTAAGAGACTCGAAGACATGTACGATGCTAAGGTTGCTGAATCAGAGGCTCTTGCTCAGGAAATCAAAGACTGTCAGATAAAACTCGACAGAGCTCACCAGTTGACTTCTGGATTGAAGGATGAAGGAGAACGTTGGAAAAGAGACGTGCAGACCTTGTCAACCAAGGGAGAGTACATCCCAGGAGATTCTGTAATCGCAGCTGCAATGATTGCGTACGCTGGACCATTTACCTCAGAATTCAGAAAGGAGCTCGAATCGACGTGGATCAATTTCTTGGCAGAGCTGAACATTAAATACACTGAAGGAATTACTATGAGAGGATTCCTTGGAAATCCTGTTACACTCCAGGCCTGGAACATTGCTGGACTTCCTCGTGATGATACCTCCACTGAGAACGGTATTATTATTGAAAAGACTCGTCGATGGCCATTGATGATTGATCCTCAAACACAAGCAAACAAATTCGTGAAGAATCTTGGTCGTGATAACGAGTCTGGTTTCCAAATCCAAAAAGCTTCTGACGGTAACTTGTTGAAGCAAATCGAGTATGCGATTCAGTACGGAAGATGGATTCTCATTGAGAACGTTGGTACTGAGCTCGATCCTGCATTAGAGCCTGTGCTTCTGCAGCAAACTTTCAAGCAAGGAGGAAACGTTATGATAAATATTGGTGACAAGAGTATTCTCTATCCTGAAACATTCAAACTGCTCATGACTACAACCCTTCCAAATCCACATTACCCACCTGAGACCTTCGTCAAGGTTACCATTATCAACTTTGCTATCACACCAAAGGGACTTGAAGAACAAATGTTGGCTCAGATTGTGGCTTTGGAAAATCCACAGCTTGAGCAGAAAAAGATTGAAATCGTCAAGAAAAACGCTGCTGATAGACGTGAACTTCAGATGATTGAAGATTCGATTCTGAAGAGTCTTTCTGAGTCGAAAGGAGATTTCCTCATGGATGAAAAGCTTATCAATCAACTCAAGAACTCGAAGAAAATGTCCTTGGATATCAACCAGCGTGTTAAGGATTCAAAAATAACTGAAGAACAGATCGATCAAGCCAGAGAGGCATACCGACCTGTCGCATACCGCTCATCCAGACTGTTCTTCTGTATTCTCGATCTCGCTAATATCGATCCTATGTACCAATACTCACTTCAATGGTTCACAAATCTCTTCTCTCTTGGAGTCGAGAACGCCCCTGCGTCAACACAACTTGAAGTGCGTCTTAAAAACCTCAACGAATTCTTCACTTACTTGCTGTATGAGAACGTTTGTAGATCACTCTTCGAACGCCACAAACTGCTCTTCTCACTGATTCTCGCAGTCAAAATTCTGGAAGGTGATGATCTTATGAATCTTGAAGAATGGCGATATCTGCTCTCGGGCTATGGTGGTGAGGTAAAGACTCCACATAATCCAACGACTTGGCTCGACGAAAACACTTGGCCAACCGTCTATCGTCAATTCTATGGAATGGAGAGTCTTCCTGCCTACAAGGGCATTTGTGAGCACCTTATGAAGAACCCTGACGATTTTAGACAGATCTTCGATGCTGTTGAAGCTCATGAGCAGCCACTACCAGCTCCTTGGCAAGATAAACTGGATGAATTCGAAAAATTGATTGTGCTTAAAGCCCTGAGACCTGATAAATTAAAGCCGTCAATTCAAAATTGGATTTCAGGAAAGCTAGGAAAACAATTCATTGAAGCTCCAACTTTCAAACTAGAGAAGTGCTTCAAGGACAGTTCAATCAACACCCCATTGATTTTCGTGCTCTCCGCCGGTTCTGACCCTGTTGCCGACTTTATGAAGTTTGCTGACGAAATGGGTATGCTGAAGCGATTCGACACTATTTCTCTCGGTAAAGGTCAAGGAAATAAAGCAAAGGCTATGGTTGAAGATTTCTCTCAGAAAGGAGGATGGGTCTTGCTCCAAAATTGTCACTTGGCCATCACTTGGATGCCTGAACTCGAAGTGATCTGTGAGAACCTAAACGAAAACCTACACAAAGATTTCAGAATCTGGCTAACATCCATGCCTACTCCTGCTTTCCCTGTCTCCGTGCTTCAGAACGGAATTAAAATGACCTTGGAACCACCAAGCGGTCTTCGTTCCAATCTTTTACGATCCTATGAAAATATGGATGACGCAGAGCTCAATGATTGCCAAAAACCTGACGTTTTCAAGAAGTTGCTGTTTGGTTTCTGTCTCTTCCATGCTATTATTCAAGAACGAAGAAAGTTCGGACCTATCGGATGGAACATTGCTTACGAATTCACGAACGAAGATCTCGGAGTCTGCAAGAAGCAACTAAAGCTCTTCCTTGATGAGTATAAAGACATTCCTTATAAAGTCCTGAACTACATTGGAGCCGAAATCAACTACGGTGGTAGAGTCACTGATGATAAGGACGTTAGGCTCATCAAGACCATTCTAAAGATTTACATCTGTCCTGAGGTATTACTTATTATTATTCATTTTTCCTAATCTTACCCCTCTTCCTTTTCAAACTAGGCCTTGAGAGACGGATACAAATATTCTGAATCAGGAATTTACGTCTCCCCTCCAGCAACTGAGCAAGCCGACTATCTGACCTATATTAAGCAACTTCCTCTGAATCCTTCTCCGGAGGCCTTTGGTCTACATGATAATGCTGAGATTACCACAGCACAGAACGAAATTCGTAATCTCCTAGAATCGATCCTCGCGATTCAGCCAAGAGCCACAACAGGAAAGGGTCGATCACGAGAAGAGATCATCACTGATATTGCCACGGGCATTGAAAAGAGAACTCCTGCCCAATTCGATCTCGAAAAGATAAAGAAACAATATCCAACTGATTATAAAGAATCTATGAACACCGTGCTTGTGCAGGAGGTCATCAAATATAACATACTCTTGCAAGTGATGAAGACCACGCTTGCTGATGTAAAGAAAGCCTTAAAAGGCGAAGTTGTCATGTCCGATGAGCTCGAACAAGTTTCCATCAGTCTTCACGACAATCTGGTAAATTTCAATTGTTTTGCCATGTGTTCTAATAGCAATGATTAGGTTCCAGCTCTATGGGCAGATAAAGGATTCCTTTCATTGAAGCCACTAGCATCCTGGATCTCAGATTTGAACGAAAGAGTTGAATTCTTAGCGAAATGGGTTGAAGGAGGCACACCCAAAGTATTTTGGATATCAGGTATGCTTATCACTAATTTATTTGGATAATTGAATAAAATTTTCCATAGGATTCTTCTTCCCACAAGCCTTCATCACAGGTATGCTCCAGAACTATGCGAGAAAGCACGTTATTGCTATCGATAAACTTGGCTTCGAATTCCGCTTCATCGACGATAAATCCCCGCAAGATATCACTGAAAAACCTGAAGACGGTTGCTATATCTATGGTATCTTCATTGAAGGCGCACGTTGGGATTACAAGAAGCATATGCTCACAACATCAAAGCCTAAAGAGTTATATTCTGATATGCCTTTGATCCAGATTCTGCCTGTTCCTGATCGTATTCCGCCAAAGGAGGGCATCTACAACTGTCCAAATTACAAAGTGCTCTCCAGACGAGGTACCCTCAGCACGACTGGTCACTCGACCAACTTCGTCATGTACATCGAAATTCCTTCAAAGGAACCTGAAGATGTTTGGATTCGAGCAGGAGTCGCAACTTTCTTATCTTTAAGTTACTAAGGTGGTTAATTCGTCCATTCACTTAGTAATCTGCATATAATATATATCTCTCTCCAGAAAATTGATCTGCATAGAACTTGATCTATAAAAATATAAATTTCACTATAAAAATACGAATGAGGATCATCTTCGAGAAAAAGCTCCGGCAATAGTGGTTTGAATAACATAGTTCTAAACGTTGGATAGAAATTTTAAAAATACTGGCAACAACTTTATATTCTCTGATTGCATCTTTTCGACATCGTCGGTATTCCTCGAGAAAGAGTTTTTGTTGATTAAGTAAAATTCAACGCGCTCAACATTTTTTTCGAAATCATTTGAAAAGTTGATATACTATTCTGAAAAAAAATTATTAGAAAATTCCTTCTCTCAAAACTTCGAAGCCTCCTCTCCATGGAAAGTTTATGATTTCATAAGAAAGCGGATATGAAAACAAAATAGCATCAAAAAATTTGGTTATGAACACGTTAATTAATTAAACCTTATTATTGATAAGTAGTAGTATTGATAGACGAAGTGTTTTTCCAGCCTGACAGATTGAGGTAGCTTCTTGCCGGATTATAACTCCTTCTCTTGTCCTTCATAAGATCTGAAGTTGAGTTATTCAATGAACGGCTCTTTTTTTGGAATGAAGGTTCGGTTGGCCCAATCAGCTGCATAAGAAGAGCCTTTGTTTTGTTTTTTGAAACATGGGCTTGAATTTCCGCTCGAAGTTTCTTTTGCTCAACTTCTATATTTTTATCTGATAAGTTGGGAAGTGGCAAGAAACTTCTGACAGGCACAATCTTGCTCTTCTCCTCGCTTACTTGAAATCCGCTTTTGAAGTTAGATGGACTCCCAAAGTCATTATCAGGGTCGTCTGATTGAAGATTGTGCATTATAACCTTTTCCAACATTATCCTCCTCTCGAGTTCATTTTGGTTATTTTCATGCTGAAATTCTCGAATCAACCTTCGACCTGTTGCCTGGTCTATAATAAAACATTAAGTTTTCTATTGAGCAGAAAGTGGCTACTAAGCTCAAGGATCCTCATATTCGAATCCGCATACTTCGTGTTCCCGAGTCCTCCAAAAAGCATCATTTGGTTTTCAAATAACGTGACGGAATGAGAGCACCGAGGCTCTTCAGGGCCTTCTCCGTAGGTGGCAGTGGGACACCAACTCATCAATTCAAGACTTAATACTCTTAAGTCGCCAAGACAGAAGCTTTCCTGACGAGCGTACATGTTGTCGTTTCGTCCTCCGTATACGATTAACACTGCAAGCGCAGGGTAATATATCATTGAGTGCTTAAATCGTGCTACTGGTGGAACTCCTTTTACATTTGGATAGTACCATCGATAGGGTCTCTGATTTGTGAGCAGAATTTTCAATGTATTTGTGACACTTCCATCAGAATATTTTCCTCCGAATACATAAATCCCTTCAATCGTGGCCTAACCCAGTAAAAGCAATAAGAGATCAGAGGATGAATAAAAAATTTACAGCATGAGCTTTCGAACCTTTAGTTTCGCTATCTTTATTGTAAACTGCACACATTGTATGGTGGGCGATTCCTTGCTCTTCAATATCACTAGTCGCATGTACTTCGTTCCAATTGTAGTTTTCTAGATAGGGGTAAGCAATTTAACAAGGGATGTAAAAAACTTATCAATTACTGAGATTTAGGGCCCAAATATCATTAAGATATCGCCCATACTGACTAACCCCTCCATAGATTAACATGTGTTTTTCATGAATGCAAGCGGAATGACTTCTCCGAGGTTCGAGTATATGGCCCATACACTTATGAAATTTCCATTCGTTCTTTTCTGGGTTGTAGCTGCGAGTATCATTTAAGCACTCTCGAACCCGCATTGAATGATTAAAATTCTTTTCTCCTCCAAAGATGATGACTGATTTGTGATACTCTAGCGCTGTATGACCCTGTCTACCAAAAAAAGGCATCTCTCCAGTCATTTTTGGTTGAGTCCATGTTCTTCTCTGGGGATCATAAACAGCTATCTCATCACTCACATCGTTTAATAAACCTCCATACATTACGATGAGTTTTCCAGCAGTTGTTAGAGTTGCTCCTTCTCGGCCTGTTGGTTTCCAAGAAATCTGTTCTTTTTCCATTTGATACCAGAAAAAATTATAATTGAAAGTGATATGAAGACTCGCTTTGGCTTCTTCGATTGTTAGCCCATACTCAACTTTCTGATTTCGCATATCAACAAGATCAGGTAGCTCCTCGTTATTTTGTAAAGCAGCCTGATCCAGAGATGATGCATTCTTTGAAACCAGTTGACGAGACGGATAACTCCTCACACGAGGCATAAGACTTAGTTTAAGATTCTCTATGCGTTGTTGCTTTTCAAGTGGTGTTACTACAGAATGCTTTTGAGCCTGTAAAACTTCTTTGTAAGTTGCTTGCTGCATTCTGTTAAACATCAATTTTCTGGATAGTAACTCCAGATTCTTTTTCTTTCCAGATTCTTCTGCTGAAGAATTGTTGGGAGGATAATACTCCTCTTGGATAATATCTACTAAATTATCCATCTTGGACAGCTTTTGTGACTTCGCGAGTTCGTTGAATGATGAAAATGTTGTTCTTAAAGGCGCGTCTTTTAGATAGCCTTCTGGGATGTAGAGAAGGGAGGCTTTGTTTGTGGAAGAGTAATTATAACCATAAGCTTGCATGGCACTTTTTTTAAGCTGAGCTAAGGTTGGCGCATGTTCTTGAACTTTAAGATGCGGTTTATTTATTGGAACAACTGTTTTCTGGCTCGGTTGATTCATTGTCAAAGGATTGCGATTTGAACTTTTTTGTACTGGACTGCTAGTTTTGCTCTCAGATGGATGATCAGATCTCCCAGCAGATGGTTTTGACTTGTCTTCCGTTTCCACCGAGACCTTAACGTCGACGCTATTTGATGTTCTCTTTTGTCCGAATTTGAACTTAGAACCCTGCCGTTTATTTCCTATCATCGGAGATTCGGTTTCTTCAACTCCAATCTCAATCTTTGAGCCTACATTGGTATGAGAGGTATTAATAGAAATCGAGTCATCTGCGAGTTTTGTAGTTGGTAACCCAGGGCTGAGTGAGCCAGTTAAAAATGTTGAGTGCTTGCTAATGCTTTTAGAGGCGAATGATTCTGGGTGTGCTAACAAGAGTGTATTTAGAGGAGTTTCAAAATTATTTTGAGGTGTTAATTTGGGGTTGAGCAAAGCATGAGGCCGCTTCATGTTTAGTGTGTTCGTTGGATTGCAAAAGGACAAAGTTGTAATGTGATTCCAATTTACAATGTTGTTAAATCGTTCAATGAGAGCGGAATTAAATTGTTATTTCGAACGTTTACTGAGCACATTAAATTAAGTTATATTAATTATGATTAGCACTGAAAAAAAGTTGAATAAAGTAATTTGAGACAACACTTCGTTGGATAGTGGGATACGAGTCTCAAATTGCGATAGAGTAACTTCGGGTCATTGCGAGCTAGACAGCATTTAAGATTTTCAGTGAAGTTATGATTTTAGTATTAATGATTCTTCTCAATATCAATCAAACAAAGACGCAGTTAAGTTGGAAACATCACACTTTCTAAGGAACAAAACTATTTTTACCACCTCCTAAAAAGAGGAAAGAACAAAACCAATTAAAAAGTGATTTTTGTTAATTCGGACTTTCCCTATCAAATAATTTTGCTTTTCGTTATCCTTCCAAAAAGCCTCAAATAATGCCATGATCGCAAGCCCGCAGATTAATAAAGCTTAAGACACATTTTTCATTAGAGAGGATTCATCTGTTATCTAATTTTATAATAATTTTAGAAAGAGCTCTTTAGTACAGAATTCATACATTATGCATAGAACCAACGTGAATAATAATGAAAAGCATTGGTTTCTTTTTTGAGTACAAATCATCTGCATTTAGAATAACTGAAATGTTGTCAAGTCCAACTCCCTGATCAAGCAGAATTTCTTCAAACGACTATGTAATTCCGGCTTCTCCTGTTTATGTTCGGCCCTTATGTTGAGATTTTCTTATTTTTTTTTCTTGAACTCATAAGACTTTTAATATCTTTTTGTCCTACTCTTTCTTTCTCTCTCTTTCCTCTCGTTTTTTTTCTCTTATTGATAAAGCAATTGTAATAATAGCCTGAATGTATTGATAGGAGCTATTGGCTAGGGACGTATAAAATACGCAGTATTGTAACGAAATCTCCAACGTGAAACAGCTTACTTCAGGAAATATGTACTTCTTACCCTTCTTTCTTTGAACACTTAACTGTATACAAACACACACACATAATTAGATCATTACAATTCATCTACTGTCTTCACAAAAGCATCTCGGAAGGCAGCAATGAGTCCTTTTAGATCCAGCATTTGATCTTGTCCAAGTCCTTTCCCAAGCCCAATAAGTCGATTGAGTCCTTTCTTAATCTTTGTATGATGCACTCCGAACACACTCACTAAATTTGCTGATAAGTTTGGGTTACAATTTTCGTTTTGATAGTTTTGAAATGCAATTGAAAGATCTTCTATGGGCTCTATCAATTCCATTTTAATATTTTCTTTCATGTCCATCAACTTCCCAATATAAAAACTTTCAAGGTCTTCCAGCTTTAGCACCATTCTTGCTAGAAATGCTTTTAATATCGAAACATGGCTCTCTAGAAAGTATTTTTCGGTTTTATCCACAGCCTTTAAGCTGTCAATAAACTCCAGAAATTCTTTATTCTTGAAGATTTTTTTACTCTTATCTTCGTCAGCAAGTGATATATATCTAGTAACGAGTGTTTCAAGGTTCCTCTTGCTTCCTGCACCAACCACCCCTTTAGCAATATCTTCGAAGTTGTCGAATAATTTAACTGCGTCTCTGTTATGCTGCACTTTCGAAATGAGATTATTCATCGATTCAAACTCTTGTTCAATGTGGAAATGAGGGTTTTTTTTCGTTGACATGTTAGACATCTTGGCCGGGTTAAATCCTTCTAATATCAAGAACTCCACTAGGTGCTGCGTCTTTTCTGACAAAAAGCTGAGCAGATTTAATTCTTTGTCATTTTTGCTCTTCATTTCTTGTAGTTCACAGATTTTTTCGTGAATATCAACAAGGTTTTGTTCAAATTCATAGCGGTCTTTTATCTTAGAATTCATTAGGACTCGATTGTCTGAGTAGATGTCATTTAGATGCTCGTAGAGGTTGATCTGAACCGAATCAGTTCGAATCGACTGCGTATATTCATAGTTACAATTCACTTTCAGGTCTTCAAGTTTGGTTCTAAACGATTGGATGCTTTTGTCAATATTCAGCTCTTTGCCAGCAGAAGGATTCGTTTTTATTTGTTGAAGCCAGGCGTCAATCTGAGAAAGTTGGTTCCAATATTCATTATATAGCGTTTGAAAAGTTTTGAGGTTGCGGGTGAGAATAGAAATGACTTTTTGTTGTTGTAGCATCCTTGATTTCAGCAGAAAAACTCTCTTCTGACTAAAATTTTTGTTCTCCTCGATTTTCGCAAATGCCTCACGTAATAAGACAGTTTTCCCTTTGAGATCAGAGGCCAGCGTATCCCTTTCAAGTCTCAGATCTTTGTTGTCACTTTTAAGTTTAGCAATCTGCTTATTGAGTTGATCAATTTTGTCTTTGAGGGCGCGTTCAGACTCTTGAAAAGTACTGATTTTTGTGCTTAGTTGATCATTTTTTTCTCTGAGAACACGCTCAGTTTCTTGAGAATGGAAGGATATAGAAGAGTCATCTGCTTTAGATTTTGATATTTGTAAGCTTTGCTCTGATGAGGTCTTGGTGCCTGAAGTTCCTTCAGGAAGCGGTTTATCAGTTTGAGATACAGTTTTTTTGGTACTCAAAGGTTTGGAAGTCGATGACGCTCGAGTAGAGTTTGTTTTTGATGCTTGAGCAGTGGATGGTTTGGGTTTGGAAGCTTGGGTCGGCTTATGCATCATGGTGGTAGACCTTTCGATAATTTGAAAATTTGAAATATTTGAGATTTCAGTATCCTGGATAATTTAGGTAAACAAATGATATCAGAATTTCCGACGAAGTTCATTCATGTTACAGCATTTTCAAGAATTCCTTCAATGAAATATCATAATATTTGGCTAACCCGAGCTGTTGATGGCAGATCTAGTATGCCGTGTCAAGTAAAAGGAGTATTTCGTACTTAAAGATGAAAATTTTCATAAATGCGCCTATCGCAAATCTCAATATCCTCCATGAGTTTTTCATTCCGCAGTACACATTGTTCAGTGAAATTACTACAACAGAACTGAAATCAATATCCCGCTTGTGAATTGTTGAGTGCAATTATGAGAAGGTATACCTTCTGAAATGATAATATATGAGTAATCGTTTAGGTGAGCAAGAAAATCAATCAAATTGTTTTCTTTCTTAGATTATAGCAATCTTTGTTCGTATGAGTAGAATGATATTCTAAATATGGAAAGAAATACAGTAACAAAAATACGAATAAATGAAATGCAAATATTCCTCGAGTCAACTACAATCGAAATTTTGTTCGTGAAAGCTAGATTCAAATCTACACGTATCTAACAGTTACCTTATAACAGCATTATGTGATGCCATCATCCAAAAGTTGCATAAGTTGAATTTATGGATCATTATTTCATTGTTTTCTGCCACTAAAGATTCGAAACTTCATATCGAATTTCTTTTAAAAGGTGATCTTAACAATTTTTCAAAAACTATATGTACTTATTCATCCTTTTCATAGAAATTGCCAATAGCCTATTGTTTTTTTAAAATTCATATTTAAATACTAAATACCTGCTTTTTAATTTTCGGAATTTGTTTATTTGAGAGTCGTGGTTTGTTCAAGATAGCTATGATTGCTAATAAACTTGCAGTATTATGATCGTTATGACCTTTAAGGTGCTAAAAACTCACCTTGCAACCAAATCTCTCAAATATTGCAATATATTGTATATTAGTCTTTTTCATTGATTCATGCTATGAAAAAGTATCCAAGCAGCACATATCGTTACTCATGAGTAGCTACGCCTGTATACACCCCTGAAAAGAGCAAAATCTGAGATACTCAAAATGCCGCTCAACTTAGATGCAAATTGTACAGCTTCTAAGATAATATTAAACTTTGTTCAGATCTTAACTTGGGCTTCTACTGGCAGATACAACTCACAAATAAGAGGAGGAAATTATCTCATGATATATCTGGTCATACAAAATATGGAATTTGATGAACTAAAGATAATTTTTTAATTGCCTTGAACGCATCTGGCTAAAAAATATATATCTCCTCAAGGAGTCAATCTGTTCTCTGAATCGAACAGGATCAATGCGTTGCTAAAGAAGAGAAAATTGTATCTACGATGAGAAAAGTAGCTAAATTGTTCATTGCCAAACTCACTTTTACTAATTATTAGCTTACGAAACGGGTTCTTGTAGCAGTCACAAGCAAGGAATGTCTGCCTTGGGGTCTACTCTAACTCTTGACTCGAAAAATTTTCTGTGGGATAGATTCTTCGAGTTTGTTTAATTAAATTATTATCTCACACGCAGTGGTATTCGAATAATGGCTTAAAATTTTTTATTTCAATATTTCCTTTAAGATCGTGGTTTATCAGTTGTTCTGTAGTAAATAAAATTTAGATACTTAGAACTTCAAAATAATAAAATGTTAAAAAATTTGGATCAATCTTCGGGAGAGTTCATTGAAGCCGAAAAGGACTCGGATGGTCCAATACTTCAATATAACCGTTATGCTCTAATAACTAAACCTTCTTACTTCGCAGAAAAGCCTTGCAAAGACTCTTCACCAGGTAAGGATATCTGTAGTGAACCAATAGATTGTTAATCAATCATAGACGTCGAAAAAGAGCGGCCCATGCTACTTCATAATCAGCTTTACAGAAATCTTTTCGATTTCGTAAAGGAAGACCATCATAGCAGTAACCAAGTTGAGAGAGGAGAGAATGAAAGCAATGCAAATTCACCACAGTCTACGTTGGTCTCAAAAACCGTTAAACAGTCAAAATCTGTCCAGCTTCCAGAAAAAAAGCCAATAAGTTTGGCCAGATTCGGAACGTTTGAGTTCCCGAATGAGAAGAATAATTATATCGACAGCAGGAAATTCAATCTTATGGATCTTTTCAAAAACTATGACGTGGTACGTGAAAAAGAGAGTTCTACCAGTGATGACTTCCCATTCGGAAATTTTTTATATTCTCAACAGAGAACCATTAGAGGAAATAAGCGAGTTCATACACATATTCAGAAAGTGAAAAAAGGCGTTGAATACTCCTTATACTATCTGAAGCAGCTCCCGTCAAATCAGGCCTTCTATTCAGGAAAGACGGCTTTGCTCAAAGATGTTCCATCTCTTCCAATTGGTAGATAAAAAAACTTTTCATTAAATGAATATTTAAATTAATGTAGGAAAAACTAAAACACTGCTGTTCGATCTTGATGGGACTATCATCTGGACAAACGCAAAAATGGATGAGCCTGATGCAACATTCGAAACTACCACTGAAAAAGGAAGAAAGGCTAAGGTAACTTGATATGACGATTTCTTTTGTGAATTTATTCTGTCAATAGTTCGATGTCAAGAAGAGACCTTACCTGAAAGAGATGCTAGACACTCTGAGCAAGGTGTTTGAAATTATGATATTCACCGCTGCCTCGAAAGAATACGCTCAGGAAATCCGGAAATTAATCGATCCAGAAAATCAGTATATTTCTCATATGTTTACTCGAGAAGACTGCCTGCAGACAAAGGACGGGTTTTTCATTAAAGATCTCAGGGTTATCGGGCGTGACCTCTCAAAGGTTGTGATTGTGGATAACCTAGTTCATTCCTTTGGTTTGCAGTTGGACAATGGAATACCAATAATTGACTTCAAAGGGGAGATTGATGACGAAGAACTTTACTATCTTATGGAGTATCTGCTAGAACTAAACTCCGTGCCTGACGTCGAACTGGTAGAAAAAAACAAAAGCTATTTCAGACTAACAGAAATTTTGGGAGCAAATTTGAACCAATTCTGATCTTATTTAATTGATAAAGCAAATGCCATGGTTACTATTTTCCTCTGGAAGAGCCATGAGATGGATTTGGAATCATTTATAAAAATAATTATAAAGTTACTACTTTGAAATCTATCATCTCTCTAAGGAATACTGCTATTCATATAATAATTATAATAATAATGGGCCTTTTTTGCATTATCTATCTGTATTCAAAATCTTTTTATATGCTTATCTGTGGTTAAATATTTGATAAAATCATTAGTATTAAATGATCGCCTCTGAGAGAAATATTCCCCTTTCTCCGCTAGTGTTAAGACGGGAAACTTGCATACAAACATTCAAAATTATGTTATTATTGAGAATACAATGCTTAGCAAAGCCCACATCTTTTGTTTCAAATTATTTAACAATTCTTTTAATTTTACCTATGTCTGTATAATCATATTACGTTCGATAATTTGCAACACAATACTTCAAAGAATATCAATAAAGAATTGAAAAATAATCAAAGGGATTATTGTGCATTTTTTTTGCTCATTTCTCCCCAAGCGTGTTGATCAACAAATTGGAACTAGCCAATTATGAAATTCACTTTATTATCTTTCGAGGTTCTTGACATCGATACTCTTTGATAGCAATCCCAATTCTATCAGTTTCGAAGACGTTTGTAATAGGCTTTTTTTGGATGCTAACTCTTGAAGAACTAAGTATGGTCTTTAATTTTCTTTTTATGAATTGGTCTGGGCTTGTATTGGTAGGTGATTGAGAGGTTGGCACACACTCTTTTGAATTACCTTCATCCACACAATCCAACTGAGGGGAATCGAGATCATATCTGAAACTTTTAGCTGACATCAAGCCAGTAAAAGAATTGCTTTGATTCTGGGATAGGAATGAAGTCATTGTGGTATTTCCAGTCGCTTGGGATTGTGTTGAAACTCTGGTTGATGTTTTTTGTTTCAGTACACCGGATTTCGGGTAAAATTGATTCACCGATTGTCTAAATATCGAAAGTTTTGTCCCAACAGAGATGGACATTTGCTTTCTATGAAGATTGGTAGAATTTTTTTGGCCTCTGCTAATATTTTGCTTTGAACTTGACTTATCACGCTGATCATCTATGAAAGTGAAGCTACTAAAATCGCGACTACCGCCTGTGGGCGACTTTGGAAACTCAATTATGCTTTTTGATGCGTGATATTTATATGATTCGTCTTCATTGGAATGATGTTTTTTCGAATTTTCTTTTGGAGAATACAAAGGTTTATAGAATTGACGAACAGCTGAGTTTGGTTCCGATGGTCCACCCTCTTTTCTTTCTTTATTGGGGAGAGGGCCCGGCGAGCTGATTCGTCTGGTCTGGCTGGGATTGCTACATGGATCGTAATCTTTTGTGCTATTGTCAATAGGAGACAACCGGTGTTCCATCGTCATTCGAGAAGATTCCTTGATCACAAAGAAAACTTTCTTTTCATCCGAGTTGTGAGGCCGTACAACAATTCTTTGTTTAATATTTACTAATTGCCTCGCCTCCCATTCATATCGATGCTGACACATGCTCTTAATCATCGCTAAGAATTCTGTTGTGTGAAGGGCTGGCTCCCGGATCAGCAATGAATCCAGATAAAGTAGTTCAAGCTCCATTGAAAAAGCTTCGGCAGTGAACATCCGAGTTTCTCGTCCAAGTAGTTCTTCAGCCCCAAAGAACTGATATGGAGCAAGCTTCGCCACTTCAATCTTACGAATTCCAGTTTTTTCGAGCTTTCTTGCAGAAGGTGCAATCTTGTGGCTTTCGGTATATGTAATCTTTACTTCACCTTTTCGCACCATATACAAGCCCTTGGGTAGCGATCCTTGTGAATAGATAACGTCTTTAAACGCATACTTTCTTCGTGAAAATAATTCAGCAAATCGAAAGATATGATATTCATTCTGGCATCCTGAAAACAATCGTTGAAATACTTGTTTTCTATCTTTCCTTTCATTAATCGGTTCATGAAAAATTTCTAGGTATTTATCAATTGAAATGCTCAACACATACACTTTCGTGGTAGACACGGCGGTTTCTACACATGCGAATCCCTTCTTTGTGCATCCTCCAAAAGTATCTCCTGATTTCAGCTCGCGATGCACAGAAAATTTGCAAACGCCATTGTTCAGAACATATTTATGATTAGGCTCTGTAATTTGAGATAAAATATATTGGTCCTCCTCACAGATACTTCGATTGATCTTCGGATTTGAGGGCCTTGGGTTTTCTAAATTAATGTGAAGGGAAATATTCGAAAGGTGAGGAGGCGTAATAGGTAGTTGAGTAGTGAGAGAAAGGTTTGGTGCAAACTGCTTGCGATGGGATTTTGCAAATGAGGCGGTGGTCTCGTTTTTCGGACTATTAATCTTTTCATTGTCATTTGAATCGTCTCGAGGACGAAACGTTGACAGATTCATGGTCTTGTGTCTCGTAGCTCCTAATCTGGATCTATTCATGCTGATTTGCTGGGGACTTGGAACAGAAATGCTTTCCATCATTCCAGTGAAATCAAGTTTTTCGAAAGGAATTCGTTTTGGTGAAGAAGATATATGACTGATCAGTCGAGAAAGAGGTGACTGGGCAAGAGAATTCCTTGGAGTCGAAACGACAGAACTGGAATTTGAGTTCTGTATGAGCGATGTTTCTTGATCGATCTGGTCTTGTGGACGTGGCTTGTATAGCTTCACGTTTCCTTCCAAAATGACATAAAAAAACTCAGTCGGTGCTCCAATATGATAAATTGCGTGATTTTTCTCAAAAGACTCCAGCTTCAAGCTTCTGAGTAGATCCTCCATGGACTGATTTTGGCGCAGTGTTGTGAGAATTTCTTCGCTGAAGAAATCTATTGATTCTAATACTTGTATGAGATGTTGATTTTCTTGAGCTGTGCGGGAATCTGGATCCTTTTTTAAAATCAAAAATGTCTTTGCTTCGATTGTGTCTTTCAAGCTCTTCTTCCTTCCAGAACGAGCTGGAATTCCATTGCTGATGTCAGAGTTGTATGATTTAGTGTTCATTTTTTCGAATTCGGGGGCTGCAGAATCCTTAATCCTTAGTGCTTTTTCTTGTGATATTAAAAATTAATTAGTCATAATTAGTGCTGCTTCAGCGAGAGATCTTTTGAATTAAAAATATTTAAAAGATTTAAAAGAAGAATTGATTGTCATCAAATTCATGAGCAAAAATTTTCTGTCGGTAATTTAATTAGAAAATCCAATTTTGTCTTTGTTTGACCTTGCACTCCTTGAAACTAGTTCTATTCCAAAGAGACAACTCATTATAGCAATTCTCATATCAGGAGGCTCACTATACAGTAATAGATTAATGAGACTTTTAGGGGAGATATTTCTCATTCAATAATTATAATCTGAGCCTTTCTTTCCATTCAATTGGTTTGGACTCACAATTCTCTGATTTATAGCAGAATGTCCATCAGTGCTGATATTTGGATCTGAGCAAAAAATCAGATTTCGTCGTGTTGAACATATTTTAGAATTCTTGCATCTGTTTTAACTTCAAATATTTCATGTTGTGAAGTCATCCTTAGCTGAAACATTAGATGTGAAAAACTCTGATTCTATCACTCATTTTGTTTTGCACTCATTACTAATCTAAAAACTATATGGTTTTTAAATTATCATCCATATCATCAGCTTTTTATTTCGAGTTCTAAAGTCATATAAGGAGATAACTCTATACTATTAGAGAAAGGAGAGGTATTCCGATTCTACATAAAGTTGGAGAGGGCTTTTGAAATTTAATCATTTAAAGCATTTTCATTGGATTTTAAGTTTACAAATGCCCTAAGATAAGACGCATGCGAAGAATTACATAATTTTAATAAATTAAAGCAGCGATGGTTTATTAAACCAATTTAGTGGTAAACTGATCATTTACGTGGATAGGCAGGGCTTTTCTTCCAAATTAAATGAAATCAAACCAATTTCCGTCTTCTTGAACGAGGGATTTATGTCTCAAAATTTATCATGGGAAATAGTTATAACGGGTGATAAGAGAGAGAGAACTAAAGTTGCAGCTTCCTAAACAAACAAAATTGATAAAAACCAGTTTGTATTCGTGCAATCAAATTTAGAATTATAAACTCAGTGCTTTTTCTGCAACTTCCAACAATATTAATAAAAAAATTCCATCGTCTGAATTCATTATGGATACTGATACATCAACCCCCAAATCTATCTATTCCAGAATGAGAAGGAGATTTTTTTCAATTCAAAATGGACAGAGAAACTCACTTTTCACTCAACTTAGCCAAGCTGAAAATGTTTCTAAAAAGTTTTTTACTCCTGAAAGGATATCTCTAACGCTCTCTCGCAAAGTATCTCTTGGACGGGAGGCGGAAGATGCTCCCGAAATAAGAAGCGCAAGGGATTCTCCAAGAGGGAGAACGACTGGAATCAAAAAAGGCGAAATTGAGCTTATAGATCACATCTTAGAAAATCACCAACTGAAAGTAATACTAAACAAAAAACCCAGAGGTTCTATGTACATTGACGAGCTTTGGAACAAACGCTATAAAATAGAAGTCCGCAAAGCCATAGAGCTCACACAACTGTATGATGAAATACAAAGAACGTCTAGCACTGGAATTTCGAAAGATTCAGGTAACGTCAGCCCACAAGCAACAGCTTCGGAACAAAATGAAGGAGACAATAGCACAGACAAAAATCCATCACCTTTCGGAGATCTACACATGCAGCTAACTGGACACGAAATCTCCAAGAATCCCCGTAAAACAAAAGGAACGTCTATAAAGGTTTCAACACCCCTTGTAAAAAGGCTTTCTCTACCTCCTATCTCAAGTCCCTGTCGTAAGAGCTTCACGGAACGCAATCATTCCTCACCAAAGCGATCAAATTTCGCGAATCTCATTGAAGAAAGTTATGTTGTTCACGGTAGGCACACTCGAAGAATTTCCCCGCGTTTTCCTCAAGAAAAAAGCAGAAATCACCGCCTTCGTGATAAACTATTAGCAAACGCTAACAATTCTGTTAATGGCATTCTTGGAAAATGTGATGATCTGGTACACGATTCACAAATACCACAGATGCTCAAAAGCATGGCCAGCTCTAGAAGAAGCTCTCCCTCAGAAAAAATAAAAAGAATAAAAGCAAAACTCGTGGAAAGAGACACAATAGAGGCCGTCCAGCGAGTCCTTAATGTCAGGAAAAGCCTGGAGCTTGCTTACCCCAAAACTCCAAGGAATCACTAAGCTCGTTATTTTTCAAAAAAAACTTAGTGGAATTGAAATTATTTTCAATTCTGTGAAAATCTCATAGCCTTTCAGATTTCGCTGCTGCTATGTATATTTCTGTGTGGCAAACTACGCAATCTCTTGCTCTTGGTTATTCTGTAATATTTTGATACTTCTGATGCTAGTTGATTTATAGCATTCAAGATAGTTAAATTTATGAATCTGTTTTAATAAAGAGCTTCTCAGCAACGATAACTATTATCAATAAAAATCAATATTATAAGGAGATATCGTGTCGATCTAAGCAGAAAACATTAGCTCATCTATGTTTGATAACTAAATAAAATAACACCAAATGTTTAAAAAATTCTCTGTTTTGGGTTATTTTTCAATTGGAATTATTGAGTGAGCTTCATGAGAGTGTTCCTCTCATTCATTAACTCGTTAATCTGGTCCCCTTTTAGTATTTTTGGGGAGCCATTCAGCCATTTGTAACAGACTTGATACTCTTCTTTCTGGACGAAGAAGATCTTGTCGCCTTTCCTTATTGTGATCTCGATGATGATGCATTCCCAAAGGTTCTTTTGCACATTCTCATTCTCGTGGTTAAGCACGGGGAATTTTCTGATTCTGTATAAGCTTTCTTCAACTTTTGGTGAGATGTTCTGGAGAAGTTCCGTTTCGAATCTTGATTTAAAGGTCTCAAATTGCTTCTTTGCCATTTGAATTCCTTTGATAACTCCTTCCTCGTCGACTCCGATGATGAGTTTGCCTCCATCAGCATTCAAGAATGATCCAGCAATTTTAATCATTTCTTCCCACTCGGAATCCTGAAAAGTTGGTCCTTTATATTTCCTGAGTTCAAGGAAGTCGTTCTCGTCTTCTTCTTGGAAATCCAAGTCTAGCTTCGTGTTTTTAATAAAACTTTCGCTCGACGTCTTTCCTGGCGATTCTTGCTTTAGATCGGCAGAGTTAGTTTGAATTCGATTGAAATGTTCAAAGCTATGCCTTTCTTTAGAGTTCCGGTTGTTTTCTATGCCAAAACCACTCAATCTCATTCCCTTTTCTCTTAGCAGACCATCAAATTGTTGAGCTAGGTGAGACCCATCGTAGTAGGAGTTGAGACTTCCAGAATTATCATAACTTTCGCTGGGTTGTTGTTGGTTGTAATCGATTTGCATCATTGCGTTAGCGTTGGAAAGGTTTTCGTTGATATTAAACATTCTTTGGTTCATTGGACTGCTCTGATAGTATTGATACTTATAATTATCTCCTCCCCAACTCTGAGGTGAACCAGTCAGTTTTAGAGGACTGTTCCCAATGGAAGTCACTCTTGTTGGTGAGCCTGGTTGTAGACTTTGGAAAGGACGACTATGGCTCGGACTTAAGTTTTGCTGGTGAGCGCCAGGGCTATTAGAGTCTGGGTATGGGAAAGAATTACGATTCTTTGGTTGCTTGACCTCTCCAATAACCTCGACATCGAATTCGAGATCTTTTCTGTCGTATTGGAACTCTTCAGCAAGAAGTCTATCCCAATCCTCTCTTTCCTTTAGTGTATGATACAAAGGACAATACTTTTTTCTTTGAGGTTTTCTTTCGCAGTCCGGGTTATTACACTTGAGAAGTTTGTAGTTTTTCGGGTGATAAAACACTTCGAACCAATTGCGAGAAAAGTAGCAGCGGCCTTTGTGAATTTTAGGGTCTACGAAGCATTCGCCACAGAATTTATCGTGCTTGTAGAAACTTTTCGCAAGATTGTGTTTGTGTAAAGGATAGCGTCTCTGGTCCGAGTTATTATGATAGTTAAAGCAGATGAGGACATCGTTTTTGGTTAGAAATTGCTCCATAGAAGTGATTTTTCCTTTAAAGCGACAGTCTTTAACATCACAAGGATTTCTCTTCACCTCAAGCAGTTCTTTTACGGTTAAATTTCCAATTGAGGGGTCTTGCTTTTGAGAGATCCTTTCTATGTCCTGAGGGCCCAACACGATCGAATTTTGAGGTTCCACACTTAATCTCTGAGATTGGTTCGTGGGATCATTTGTGTTATTGGTGGTACTTATCCTGGTGCTTCCAGGATTACTCTTGCTTCCAGACAGCATTGCAACCCCTTGCTGATTCAGCAAAGGAGGTTGGCTGTTGTACTGCCAAATGTTCGGATTGGAAGTGTTGTTGGTAGTGCTTTGCAAACTCAAACGGTTATTTGGTCGAGACGGCTCAAACGAAAGTGGTTGACTTTCAAAGTAAGGTGAACTCTTGGTCTCATTATAGAATTGCTGGTTCATTCCAGTTGGTGACATTCCTGGTGGATATTTTTGGAAATTCTGCCCTTGGAAAAAGGAGCTTACGAACTCATTTCCTTGTGACCGAGTTGTCGTGATACGGAGATCTTGCTGTTGGTGTACCATATTTCCATTGTTCTTCGAATCTGAGAAGTAATTCTGAAAATGATTTTGATCAATGAAGTAAGGCTCTTCAACCGTTGGAGATTGGTACTGAAATCTGATTGGGATTTGAGTACTTGGAGTTTTATGAGATGACGCTCTTCTGCGATTCTGAATATCCAACCCTTGAGTAGATTCAGTGGTAGAAGCGGAATGAGAATCCAAAGGTACCGAAGTTCTCTTCGCAGAATTCATTTCGAAACTGAAATGATCCAGGGCTTGATAAACTTCTGGAAAGTAATCCTCTGTTTGGGATTGGTCGTCTAGGATGTTTCTCCCACTCCCAAGCGATGGCGAATCAGATTTTCTGTTCTCCTTGAAAAGTTCACCAAAGCGGGAGCTTTCCACTGTTTTTCCAGTCAGAGATCGTTTTGATGGAGAAACTGGTCGGTTGTCCTGGAGATCTCTAAAGTATGCTGACTCAACAGGTTTGCTGTAAATGATATCATGATTGATGACCAAGTCTTTTTTAAGTTCAATGATGGCGTTTACCTCGTTCGTGTCCTTCAGCTTGCTGCTCACCACATAAATGCACAGAAGTGCCTTCTCTCTTAAACTTTTGTTGGAAGAAAGCGCATTCTTCTTCAAGAATTCCACAATTGTGAGATTATTTAGAGCATTCAGCAAAGGTACGTACCCGTGCTTACTATAGAAGTACTCCAGCGTCTCGAGCAGTTTTGTAGTCATCTCGGGATCTTCGAGCTCAGATGTGACGAAAAATGGCAATAGCTTTGCCTCAAGCTCACTCTCTTTTTGGACTCCAGCTATGGTGTACCACAGGCTCTGTAAAAGCTCTTGGTCAAGCACATAGCCTGGAGGCATATTTTCAGGTTTAGAATCACTCGCGAGGAGTTTTTTAAACCCTTCTTCGATAGGTCCTCCATCCATTGCGGAATTCATACTCAAGTTAAGACTCATAAAATTGGTTCTATAATAAATTAATTTTTGCTTAAAGACTTGAAACAAGACTTTAAAAATTATTCGACTCGCAAACAGGTTCAAGAGTTACGATGTATAAGTGGATTAGCAAAAACACTATGATTCCTCATAACGTTGAAATTTCCCCAAAATGAGTATCAACAACTTCATGCATAAAGTGCAAAACCTTGGAACAGGGTTGAAAATAGCTTTCTCCACTTGGATTCAATGGATTAAAATGTAGAGAATCAGGAAGTATCAAAACGTCCTGAAATTGTCTGAGAAAATCAAACATGAAGTGATTTTTAAGAAAGCAAGATGACATTTCGTGTTCATCGTCTCCTATGGATTCAATAATCAGATTTTTTCTCGGGTTGTTAAACTCGAGGTCTCGAAATTAAAGAAAGTGAAAGAAAACTTTACTGTTGCTTAGAGGGGTTATGTTTTAGATGACTTGGTTTATTTTTTTTCCGACTAGTTATACTTTGGGAATTAGTTCTAAAGTAGTTGAATTGGTTTTAAGTCCCATAAATAGAGTTATGGCCTGTTAGGACGAATAGTGTACCGAAAATCAAATATGGTTGTAGAGCATGCTTGATTTCGGCATATTATTTGTCATCTTTAGCTAATTCTTGATCTAGTTTCTGGGATAACAGGGGATCAATGCGGCGATCAATTCCTACTTATAAGGTTAGTACAACGTTTTTATGAAAACAGGCAATGACAGGCTAGGCTACAAAGGAGTGCAATCGAGAGCATTTCTCGATCATCAAGTTTTTCGATTTGTTTTTCAATCATTTTATTGAATTCCCAAAATTAGATCCATCATCGTGAATTTCTGGGCGTAAAAAAACGATGTTGTAAAAGACGATTTTCTCTATCTTTTCAGCTAGATTAGATAAGAGAGTTGGTGGTCGGATTACACGACTTAGTCTTCCAAAAAACAAACACTCACAAAATCAACGTTGGAGAAAAAATTTACAAATATGCTATTCATGGATTTATTTTATTTAAGGGTCCGTTAGTTTAAATGCATTCTCTGAGAGCCAACAAGATTACAAGATTGAGCTGATTTCCTCAGCAAACATATTGTGCTTTCAATCTTGCTGAGAGGAGCCCACATTCTGCGAATTTAATTGTAATAATTTCATCAAGAGACAATTGTTGAAATACCTTCAATACTAAGAATTACGACTCAAATTACGATTTTTTCAACTAAAGAGAGTTGAGTGGGATCTCAATCTAATGAGAAGTATAATATCATTGACTGAAGACTTATTGATTCTTTTAAACATTATTGACTTGAAATATGAAAAAGAAGGAGGCGAGAGAGCAAAGAGCCTCTTGCTTGTATTGAATAAGCTATAATACAATATGACTGAGTGTCTAAAATGAAATAACTTTTTGATAAATTGACAATAAGCAAGCGAAATCGTGTGCATTCTTTGGGATACTATTAGTAAAATTTTTTCTTTAAACTGCAATCGGCATGATGTATATGATATGAATTCTTAACATTTAATCCATTCTAGTTGGTGTTTACTAATAACATAATCATGAACTACATCTATTTCTTTCCTTTCGAGAGACGGCTAGATCCCACACTTTTGGTAGGGCCTGCACCACTTTTTTGGCTCAATGTTTCTTTTGGCTGCTGAGATTTTGTCAGCTGAGCGCCAGATTCGCTTTTTTCTGGAAGTTCTGAGACTTGGTCTTTGGTCAATGTTGGAAGGTCTTTGTCCGCTCTGGCTTCAACAACTTCCTCAGGGGTCTTCCATATGAAGATGGCGCCCTCTTCTCCCACAGAGACAATTGTTTTTTGGTCTGGTGCAATTGCGATCTAAATGATTTTCAATAAATTATTGGAAGCTAATCTCAGGATGTTTACTCTCGAGATGGCTCCAGAGTGACCCACACCAACATAATAGCAGAGCCCATCATCATATCCCCACAACTTGACAAGTTTATCCACTCCTCCAGAGACAAAATGTTCTCCCTCCCTACGATTTAAGGTTAAATAAGATTGGAGATGAGGATCAAAATTACTTTGTGATTGCAAGTGTGTTTATCTCTCCATCTTCAGACCCATCCATCATGCGGATCGCTTGACCATCATAGGTTGTCCAGTATGTGATCTAAATACAATAAGTTGATTAGTAAAGCTTATCTTAACGAACTGTTACCTTTCTATCAGAGCCCGTTGTAATCACCTGGCTCTCTTCAGGATGATAAAGCACTTGCTTGAAGAGGGTAGATTCAAAAAGACAAGTGAGCCGAGTGAAAGTCCTGAGGTCCCAGATAATGCATGAACCATCGGCGGAAGCGCTAACAGCTTGATCATTGTTCTTGCGGATTTGAATTGACCAAACTGTTCCTCTGTGCTCCTTCATTGAAGCTTCCATGACTTGGCTCTGTCTTCCAATCTTCCAAATTCTAACCTCACCTTCGGAACCTCCTGAAACAATTCTTCAAAAAAAATGGTGATTAATTGGATTCGTCAATTTAAAGGTTTCTTCTACCTTTGGCAGTCTGAGGTAGTGGCCATGGCAGTAACACCATGGATGTGCGCATCATTAATCACGTACATAAGTTTTCCGGATTGTGGAAGGAAAGCTCTGATCTTTCCGTCGTTCCAGCCTCCAAGTATACTTTTGCCATCGTTCATAAACGCTACGCAATTGCATTCAAGATTTGGGACTTGAATTCTTAATAGCTCTTGACGATTCTTAGCATTCCAGACCCTGATATCATTCACAGAGCATGTAGCAAACACATCTGAATAATTACTAATTGGAAAAATTTAATCATCTGTAACAAATATGTCTTACTAAGGGAAAGCGATGTCGTTAATTTTTTCATGATGGCAGGTGTTTCGGAGCTCTGCAACGAGCTTATCAGCGTCTATCCAATAGATATTTGATTGGACTGTACCACAGAAGAAGTGGGTATAATCTCCAGTAAAAGTGATCGAAGTCGCGCCACCTAAGACCTGGGTTTGGCTAAAGTATGTAGGGCATTAGATAAGAAAAGTTAGTAGAGAAAAAAAAATATACAATTTGATTTGCATATCTTGAATAGAAATTTTTGCAACAAGACCGTCTCCGGAACCAACGATGATGTCTCCGTTTGGAAGAAGTCCGATACATTGGACGCCCAAGCTAAAAAGCTTTTTGACTGGTCCGAGTCTTTTGAAGAGTGCTCTCTCAAGGTTGACTTCGAGGAAATCTCCTGTCTGGGTTCCACAATAAGCAAAACCATCATCAGCATCGATAGCGCAACAAGTGAACTTTCTCTTGATGTTCCCAAGGCTGACATCAATTGTGCGGATCTAATTGGTCAGGATTAGAAACACTCCTTATTGATTCAAGTAGGCATACTTTGCGAGCCTCTTTTTCGATCACAACTATTTGGATTCCGATGTTAGTAACAGCAAGAATCCTATCATCAGTCTTGTTGAAATATTTAATCTGTTGGACAATGTGCTGTCCACCAAGGGATGTGCCCAATAAAGCCTTGCCAGTCTCAAGGTCCCAAATGACCAATCCACTTTTGTCATCTTGGCCTCCAAGAGATGCAAGGTACTTCTCATTGAAAGAAAAAGTTAAGCTTTGGATGTTAACTTTGTGGAGTTTCAATCTGTATAAGAGGGTTCTTTCTTCGAAATCCCAGACGATAATGTCCGCCTATAAACGTTTTGTGTGAGCGTAACAGACATTATTTACCTGGAATCCCATGAATGTTTTCTGTCCTGAAGCCACATATCTGCCGCTGGGAGAAACAGCGATGCAAGAGATCTGGTTATCATGGCCACGTAAGAAAGTTTGGGTTCGACTTAAGATGTGACGGACCACAACAGTCGAACCGAGTGGAAAGATGAGATGTTCATTGTCTGGATGGAGAATTAAACCTTCAGAAACATTGCCTAAACACAGAAAAGATATCAATTAAGAGCCATTTTCGAAGGTAAGTACCTTTGAAGCCAATAACAGCACTTATTTCGAGTTGTTGCTGCATGAGAGAGTACAAAAAGTAACTTAAATGAAATTTGATTTCAATTTTTAATTTGATTTTATCTTACAGTTCCATAACGAAGATTCAAAAGGAAACTGAAATTTCAAATAAAAGGACAGTTAGTCAGATTATCATTTGAATCAATTGAATTTGGCTTCGGTATTCAACCTACGGAAAAATAGAAGATTCGAGTCCTCATTAAAATGTCAGGCAACTCGATTTCTATGTGAGAACAACTTCATTTATACTTTTCATGAGTTTGCGAAACTTAAGCACAGATATTGTTCAAATGAATTTCAAGATAAATTTAAGCTCTGTGAAACATTCTCCAACTTCGGCAAAAGGCTAAATTAAAGAGTGGAAACTTTAACCTATTAGATTAACTTCCTGTTGAAAGAGACAAGAATGTAAAAGTTGAGTTTGATTCAAATACAGCATTTTCCTTCGTCTTCTTAATATCACTACAAATGGATTTAAGATGTCGTAATAGTTGCTGTGTCATTCAGTGGGTTTAAAGCGTATATTATTTTTCAACTAAATAAAACTTGAATCATCTCTCCTAATTGATGATCAAACCAAAAAAATAAGCTGTATGAATTTCGAACCTCCGGAGAAACGCCCATTGCGAACCAAAAAGCTCAAGAGAAAAAAAAATTGAACAGAAAAATGGTTTCATTTGATACTAACAGCCTAATCATAACTACAATTTAACTACGATTATTGCACTTTCCAATAAAAACTGATGAATGCTGAATAATAAAGTCGAAAGAAGTGCAGAAATGGACTACAATATAAATTTCAATGTAAATTATAAAAGTTCCTCAGAAAAAGTGTTTATATCTCAAGCTTTAAGTATGCTATCAACGTTAATTTCTGTTCTTCTAATAATTAAAAAAGATAAGGCATCTTATTGGAATTAATTCTTTAAAATGCAGAAGGCTTTTGTTTCTTTAACGAAGACATTCTCACGGTCTTTTGGAACTCGAATGGGTAAATTTGGGTTTTATAACCCAGCGCCTGAGGATTTAGAAGCTTTCAGAAGGCAAGTTATTTACAGGTAGGTCAACACAATTTTGCAGCAGAACTCTTAATTCTCATATTGTTGATTAGAAGCTATAAATTAGGCATTCGGGAACTGGATTTGCTGGTTGGAACTTGGGCATCTCAAAACGTACCTAAGTTACCAAGAGAAGAATGCGAGAGATTCACTGATGAGATTCTTCAAATGGAAACGCTTGATCTTTATAAATTGATCTATGATAAGGAAGCTGGAAAGGAAGAGGGGTCCTATTTGAAGGCACTAAAAGACTACGCAGCTAAAGGAATTAATTATGATTTGGTTTAAAGTTTCCCAGATTATATTACTTGCTCTATGTTGCTTCCTGATATATATGTCTTTCATAGATATTATAAACATTGTTGATATTCTGTGAGTTGCCATAAAATAACTTCTATAAAGACTAGGAGAGTCGTTGAATGCAGCTGATGGTTGAAGAGCCTATCTGCTGTGACAAATATAACGATTTGGCTGCTCAGCATACAAATCACAAACTGAAATTTTCGAACAAAATTTTACAAATAGATAGAATTACTTGGCATCTCTAACAATTATAAAAAAAAATATGAATTATTTATAAAAAAATTTTCGAGCAAAGAATAATTTTTCAACGTAATAATTTGATAAAACTATGCTTTTGATCAAGTGTAACAACAAGAACAGAGGTTAAAGGTGTAATTATATAAGGCTTGATTGTAACAATTAATGTGTATGGGTCTGAGAAAGAATCTCCTGGTGAATTCCGATTAGTCGTAACTATGACATTTTCCAAGTAAAAAAAATAAAATAGAAGCTATAGGAGTTAGCAAATAGAAAATGATAAATAGCAGACCTATTGAATAAAATTTTTTAGACAGTTAAAGAAATACTATTCCAGAAAGCTTGAGTATTTTCCATTATCTTTAGTACTTATGAGACTAGGTATCCAGTTTATCATATCATATATAGCTGTTAATTGCACAAGTAATTACTGTTGCTCACTAATATCCTTTTAGAATGAATAGCCAAAGAGGTAGTTTATAGTCTATTTTAGTAGCGAAACGAATTTGTAGAAATGCTCAATATTAGAAAATCAGAGTCCACACATTATTCCTGGAAAGCTCACTCTGACACATCATATAATATATATTATTCATGGTGCAGACTCTTTAAGAAAGTAAGTGTGATGTCTAAATTGCCAAAGGTAGTATCACCAAAACATTTGTATTTGATTTCCTGACTGGTAAACTCTGTCTAATTTGAGATATGATAGGCGCAAAACTACTGGAAAAAACAAAAGGAGATACGCATAATGAAGTCGACTGATATTTCTAAATTGAAAAATTAGTACTCGCCTTAAATAAATTTCTCAAATGTATTATGATAATACTCAAATCCTACTCATCGAATTGATAAGTACCAAACATTTCTCATCTGCTTGCTCCGAATAAATTGAATTGTAGTCTAGATAGCTTGCATAAATTTATTTCATTAATTTGCATTCTGACCAACAATTTGTTGAGGCTCTTCTTTGTTGTTCTTTTACAATTTTTTAGAGCTCCAGTTTAATCATTCCAGCCATTATAGAGTATCACCTTGTCGTTATGTTGTCTAGTCTCCGTGAAGTAGTGTTATTGCTTATGTCAAGCGTAACATTTTATCCAAAATTCTCTCTTGCAAGCATGTCATCTGGTCGGAATTCTTTTTCTTTTTACGAAAAAAGAGTTTGGCTCAATGACTGTTCATTTGCTCCTAGTGTGATCTCAGTTGGTTTCTAGGACCCAAAATTTAGATGCAGTTTCATCACCTAGAAATCGGCTTGCTGTTTCTTTTTTGTAAAGGGCTCGGATACGATAATTTTATTTGATCCTTAACAATGAACAATGAGAGTTCCAAAATGAGCCAAACCAATAAAAAGAAGTACTTATTTCTTGACATTCCAGGAGTTCTTGAAGGAGAAAAACATTCTAATGTGCCCTTGGAAGATCACTATTTGATTCTTGACAAAAGCAGTAAAGGAACTTGCTATGCTCTTCCACATGGTGCTGAAGTCATGAAATTCATTAAGAATTTGGTTGATGAGTATGGCTTCGAAATTGTCTTGAACAACACGACTCTATCTGAAAAGAAGCAGGTCGCTTTTATTACCAAGCTGAGAGAAGTTTGCAAAATCAAAAGTATCGATGAGTTTCCAAAAGTAAAAGCAATGGTGATAAGAGATATGGCTTGCTTCAACGGAATCAACTTTTCAAATCCTCTTCTTATGAAGCAAAAGTCTCACGGTATATGGGCAGTTGGTTATGGAGATGAAGATGTATCTAGAACTAAGATTGATGCACTCGTTGCTCTTTCGAAATTATTGGAGCTTTCTGAGAGTGATCGGAAAAACTCTTATGTATTTGATGCTGATGCCTCATTCGTGAAAAGAGCTAAACAAGACGGATGGGAACTTTATTATATCAAAATAGTCTCCCTGAGAGACGCCCTTCAGCACCTGTATCAGGGGCTAAAAAGTTCATCAAAGAATAGACAGACTGAGCTCCAAACTGATAACAAGCTACAACACCAGGAAAGCTCTCAAATGATCATGAAAAAAGTGCCAATAAAAGAAACCTATTACCCCACCATTCAGAAAAAAGAAGATATGAAAATAGAGAACGCCATACCACGTCAAGAATCTGCGAAAAGTGATCAAAGGACATTAGCAAATAGTCGTCAAACTTCAAAAACAGGTGAAAGCATATCCTTTCTCAGTGAGAGGGTATCTACAGGCAACAGTCGTCAAGAAGAGAGGAAGTCATTCAATGAAAAGAGAAAATCAGATAAGCTCCAGTCTGAAGTGGGAGAAGAATCTGGAGAGAGGCTACCGGTTGTCTCGCATCTCACTCTCTCCAATTTACGGTTTTCAGTTAAAGCAAGAACTAAAAATTCTTTAAAAAGGTGGTTTTTGGATGAAAAAGGACAGCAATGGTTAGGAACGTGCACATGGGAGGCGTTAGAAAAAACTGACAGCTCCTTTGATTACACCGAAGAGTACAAACAGCTTATTGCGATGAAACTCTATCAGCTATTCGGGGTAAAAACGCCAGAAGTAGCATTGAGCGAACAACAGTTAGATAGTCAGTTGAAGGAAAAAGAATTATTCCAGATTTTTGATCTTGAAGCTCCACGAATACATATTATGTTCCAATTTATTAGTGGGCTCAAAGAACTTGGAGAGAAATTTATCAAAGAATACAAGTCTGAAAATAGGAAGGATGAGAAGTTCTTTATTGCAGGAGAAGACTCTAAATATCCTCTCAAAGGACTTGGACGAATACTAGCTGTTTCCTACTTGATTTGTGATTATACACCTTTTAGCGACAGTATCGGATACGTTAGAAATCATAATGGTAATTGCTTTGAAGCTGTCAAAATAAAAGTAGAAAAAATTCGAGAGACCCAGCTTAAAGAAAAGATTCGTGAAGATGACTGGGGGATGGCTTATGAAGAGCTTAGAGGAGATGACAAAGTCGATTTTGCAAAAACAATCAAAATTATCAAAGACATGCCTGACAACAGAATTGAAGAAATTTTCGGAGACATTCCACAGAAATATCCAAAAAAGATCAAAATATTCCTGAAAGCAGTGTTAGAACGGAAGAAAAACCTATGGAACTACTTCCAAGTTGCGACCGGATACTCTATTAGAAGACAAATCAAACAACTAAGAACATCTGTTCCGAATGCACGCAAAACTAAGATGTTCCAAGTGATACAACCTCAGCCGCATTACATAGACAGGAATGTTGAGAACCAGCAAGATGATGGCGTTATCGGCTCAAAGAAGAAATCTGTTTCTTGCACTGTTGTTGTGGGGCCCCCAGGAATAGGAAAGACGGAATTTGTAGCTCAGTATATGAAGAAGCACATTGATTTATACTCAGAAATCATTTGGCTGAATGCTGAGTCAAGTTTTGTTCTCTTTGATCAAATCTTCCTCTACATGCAACAAAACTATGACTTAAAGCCAGGAAACCAAGATAAGTCTTTCCTGATTAATTTATTTTTGGAGAAAATTCAACAGAAGAATAAAAAGCAAATATGCATGATCTTTGAAAATGCTGCGAAAATCGAAGACATTGATGATTATATTCCAAAAGGCAAAATCAAGAGTAATATAGATATTTTCATCACTTCCCTTTATAAAAATTGGTCTTGGCAGATCAAACAAATTCCCCTTAAACCTTTCGATGTGAAAGAAACACAAGCTTTGCTACATAGATTCAACTTGAAATCTGCCGATTTGGAAGATATATCAATGCTTACTGAGCTACTGGAAGGATTACCTTTAGCAATTGTTCAAGCAGCTTCCTTTATGAAAGAAAACAAAATTAAGATCAGAGATTATTGTCAGTTATTTGCTAGTGAGAAGGATGAATCTTCCAAAGAAAAGCGAGGACGCAAATGGTTAGACAAAGATGGAGAGATCATACTCACAACAACAACCTTAGCAATTGAAAAACTAAATCTCACAAACGACTGTGTGACTGACTCTGTCCTGTCGTTCGCTTCGTATCTTTCAGCTGAATCTCAAGCTGATTCCTTGCAAGCTTTTTCGAATGACTTCCTAAAAATTCAAGAGCAAGAGTATAATCAGGCAGTCGAGTTATTGACTACTTACTCAGTTTTTCAAAAAACTGAAATATTTCGGAGCCAGATTGAAGAAGAAGAGGAAGATGAAAATGACGAGTATTATGCCACAAAAAGCACTTTCATCTCCAAGCCTCATGCCCTCACAAGTATGGCTCTGAGGCTGATTCATGAGACGACTGGAAAGTTTACCCAGAAGTTCGCAGATGTGTCAAAATGGATAAACAAGTCGCTAGCTTACGAAGATAAAGATAATGTAAGACCAGAAGAAATCAGTCGAGTTATTTCGGTTATTCCTCATGCGTTAAACCTATGCAACCTCCAAGGCGAGAGAAAATCTTCTGAAATAGGAGAAATATATGAGGGATTGGGCTTACATCAAATATTATGTACCAGAGATTATGATACTGCGACGCAATTTTTTAAAGCTGCGCTCAGAGTTCATAAAGAAACTGAAAATCACAGAAGAATTAGTATAACTCTTCGTCACATGGGAGAAGCAGCATTTTTATCAAACAAATATGAGAAAGCAATCAAAAAATTGGAGAAAGGTTTGGAAACTCTCAACAAATCTACAAATCAATCGAACATTGATTATCTGAAATTTTATTTGCTGCTCGCGAAAGTGTCTGAAAAACTGGGACAGTATGCGAAAGGAGAAAAGTATATCCTTCAGGCTTTGGAGAATTGTCATCAACAAGATCATGTCAAATACGCTCAGATCCTAGGTGACTTGGGTAAAGTGGAAAAGGAGCGAGGAAACTATAAAAAGGCGATGAATAATTACGAGAAAGCTCTAGAACTACTAAAAAATGCGAAGAATGTTGATAATAAGTATCTTGATGAGATTATTGGAAGGAATCTTAAAAAGTTAGCAAAGGTCCTTGAGAAACAGGGAGAATATCAGGAAGCGGAGAAGATGCTGAATGAAGTCCTCAAAATTTATGATAAACTGCGGATGAGTCCTTTTGAAATTGCTGCGGTACTCGCCAAGCAGATAAATTTGTTCAACTATATGAGAATTGTGGAGAATCCTGAAACAAATCTTGAGAGGTTATATGATAAGGCTTTAGAAGCAATGAATAAGTCGACTCCAAACATTTCTCCTACATCTAACAGCAAATGGGAAAAGATCGGTTATGTTTGGTTGGGCTTAAGAAACTTTGAGAAAGCAAAGGACGCTTTCGAGACAGCACGTCGGATGATTGAAAATAACAATAAGAAAGATATTCCGAAAACTGGTTTTGTTTTAGAGGGCCTTGCAGTGGCGAGCTACGGTCTCGGAGAGATAGAGAAAACAAAGGACCAACTCAACGAAGCCTGTAGCATTAAAGAAAAATTCTATTCAACAGTTCACCCAGAAGTTGCTTCTACACTAATAAAAATTGGAGATATTCACTTTCAATTGGGTGCTTTCAATCAAGCGAAAGACAATTACGAAAGAGCACAGCATATTTATCAGCAATTGTATAATAGAGAAAACTCAAATCCTCTTTGTGCTAGCGTGTTGTCTAAACTGGGGAACGTTTTGTATCAACTCGGTTTCCATACGGAAAGCAAGAAGTACCTTACAGAAGCTACTGAAAAGATTTATCCGAAGGAACACTTGAAAAATTTGGCAAATCTCATTAATTTAGGGTTAGTACTAAGGGCCCTCAATAAACCCGACGATGCAAGTGAATTGCTACAGCAAGCAAATAAAATTGTTACTAAAGGAGAGGAAATTAAAGCTATTAAGAAAATGAAAAAATGGTTTGGAGAAGATGTGGATATGGGAGGTATCATTGCCAGATATATTGAGACTCCAATCGTGGTGAATCTTGGATTGATACTGAAAGGGGATGACCGCAAACCCTATTACGACAGATATCTCAAACTCCAAGAAAAGAATTATGAGAAAAAAGACTCTTTAGTGTTTGATGTACTTCGTTTCCTGGGATGTACACCATTATTTTTGGAGAAGAGTAAAGATGCTGAGCATTTTTTTTCTAGTGCATTTGATTGAATGATTCATAAATTTGTAATTGAAAGAAAGTTCTTGAAAACTGCTCTATTTGTGACTGGAACTTAATTTGAATTAAGCCCAGGCTTGCAATCACGCTTGTTTGGAAAAACAAGGAAATTAACTGAATTACAGTGTATATCCCATAAAAAATGGTCAAAATGCTAATTAGACATGCTCTAACTAGCAATTGAATTTTTCACTTTTTCATTTCAAAAGAAATATTTCCCTATTACACATCAATTTGGGCATTGATCTGTCTGTTTCTGAAGAAAAAATTTGAGGAAGATGGTGAAGACGGCTTTGGGAAGATAGAAATTTTTCACCTTTCTAAAGTAATCTCAAGAGGAGAAGGAGAAGGAGAAGAGGATTATCACGCCTTTATTCAGATAGATATTTTTTGGGTCTGTTTAGGAATTTTTCTCCGTTACACATTAGATTTTTATTTTTCACTTACTTCATGAGACATTCAGAGGCCACTTGTTTATTGATGTTCCGATAGCATCCTTTTCTTATCTTTGAATCTTCCTTTCATTATCTTTATCATTTCACTCGTACTATTAGCTTTAAGATAGGACTCTTGGAAGGGACCTTCTGAAGCGATATTACGTACGCAGATGGTGCTATGATAAGATGAGGAAACATTTGCCTTTGAGAATTCTCAAATCTATCTTATCTGAACTTTTATGAATCTAATTTATACATCATAGTTTGGAAGCGAAGACTCAACACTTGTTAATTCCACCACCTACATTCGCAAAGGATCAGAGTGAGTCCTCTCAAACCTATGAGTATGTGACTGCCTTGCTCCTCGGACTGTATGTACATTAAATCAATAGGTTCGCCTCAATGAGAAGAGATTTTGGGGTTTAGTGAGTTTTTCGACATTGATGTCTTCACAATGTAGCATGCAATCTCAACAAAATAGCAAAAACTGTCCTTTCTAACTAGTCTCTTAAAGTAAAGAGGCATCCACTTCTGTTCTTCGCTCTCTTGCAAGATAGCGAGGATACAAAGTGCTTATTTGGATTTCGCTCTCATCTTTCTTCTCTTCTTTTTTAGTCTAAAGGAATAGTCAAGGATTAGATATCAGGCTTCAAGGACTGAGGGCAGAATGCCCGAATTACCTTCTCATTCTCTTCTTACGCCACTTTTCTCTCATTTCCTTGTTTTCAAATAATTTTTTTTCTAATAATTATAAGATTTACCAAGGCAAAAGATCTATTGATATAAGAATCCTAAAGAGAATTCCTCACAGAAATATGAGTCTCTTATTAAAATTTGGATCTTAAAGAAATTCCCGGTTGCTCATTCAATTAACAGTTGAGGATCAAGAGTGTTGATGAAAGTGGTATATCGACCTCACTGAAGTCTTCATACAGCAGAAGACGTATAAAAAGTGAAAGATAATGGTAAATTGAGAATTTCGAAAGGAATAGTCGTTTTGAGGAACCACGTGTTCTTCTCTCTCTTTATTCGTGCTTCGGACACATCCTTTCAAATGTGAAGTTTATCTTTCTTTTTCAAATTATTGAAAGTTGTGGAAGGCTAGGGATCTTTTTTATGGCAAAGTGACGTTTTGAAGGTTCCTTCAGGAGCTTCAGCAGTAATAACTCAACAACTCTGACAAAACTGATTTCTATCTGAAAACAAGCTTCTCGAAGAGTTGGTCGCTTTAAGAACAGCCTGAAACTCTCTTAAAAATCACATTTTGCAACAACCGATAAGCGAAATATGCTCTTACTTATGAGCTTATGCTCTCTACCACCAATTTAATGTTCTCTAGAACCTACTCAAATGAATGCGAGCCACTACAATATTTCATTCACAAGCAAACATATTCACAACGTTTTATTGAGAACAATCAGACAGAATAGTCATCTTATGCTGCTTCAAACCAAAGTGATGAACGTTACTTTGCCTTCCTATCAATGAATTAAAGACTTTTCTTTAAAGAATTCAATGTTAAATCCGTTAGGATTGAGTGTGAATTTCTGTAGACCCAGGGTGACCTACAATTTTAGTCCCGTTTCATCAATACGGAAATCATTCCTGAGGTAGACTTTTCGGTATAATCCAATGTGATTGTATGAAGCTATCAGAGAAATTATCAACACTCAAACTAATATTGACTTTATTAATTCTCTTCAACTGGTTCGGCAAATTGAGATGGACTAATCAGATATTGGTGCGAGTGGTTAAAATTTAAGATAATCACGCATCCAACCATGCCTCATTTTGAGTGAATAAACTATCGACATCAAGCTTGGTATATCAACAGCAATTGAGTTACTTGAATTCGGTTTCCTAGGAATAAAGTTGACTCTGTGCAAAAAACTGACACGCAAACATAACTTTTATTGTGAAGAATTTCATCTGTTTATTTAGATATTTAAGTTCGTTATCATATTTTGAATTTCGGACTCTCTATAAAACCACTACTCTCATTATCATTTGCGCTATAGAATGAAAGAGTTTGTGAAAATTCTGTTAATTATAAACTTGTTCATTTTTATTCATGAATTTCATTGGAATGAGAAACCAAAGCTTGCTTCACTTCATCCAAATTGGAAGTGTTAGCCTCGAATATGTAAGCATTTTCCCATAACTCGCTTTTTACAAGCCGATATTGAAGAAGAATATGAAGTTCTTCTTTCTCCATAAAGTATTCAAGCTTTTCTGGAGCGAGAGAACACTCAATGAGCGCGAGTGAGCATTTGAATTCTTTAAGCTCTCTCTCGCTTGTCCAAATCTCTCTTTCCTCCTCGATTTGCTCTAGTATCGAAATAGCAGCTACAATATCGATGACTAGGATGTATAGACTTATCGCATCCATACTTTTTGGCAAGCTGGCTCCAAAGAGTTTCTGGAGTTGTCTGCTCTCTCTACAATGTGAAGCTCTCGGAATCTCTTTAATTCCAGGTGTTTGGGCAATATCGAAGAGGAACTTCCGAATTGCAGAAAGTTTTTGATGAGAAAGCGATCCTTGACCTGTTTTGGCTAGTTTTATCTTTCCATACTGCCCTGTTGTTATCGACAAGCCTAAAGTTTGGAGGACGAATTTCAAGAACGTTAAAGTTTTCGTATCAGTTGAACTTTTTGCTGGAGAGCCTTCTCGTTTCTCTTTTTCTTCTTCGACCTCATTCGTCTTACCCTTCAAGGGCTCCTCTTCCATTTTTTGATCTTCAACGACTTCTATTTTTTGTTTGAAAGTCTTGAAAATGTTGAGCATCAGAACCTCGAAAACAGTCAATCTGGGCTCGCTTACAACGAAATCTTCTTTTCCATTAAAGAATTTTTCCAAGGTAGTAGCAATTTCTTTCTCTGTTTGGATTCCTCGTAAGTAAGATATCAAAAGCGTCCGTAGCACCTGGTAGGAAAAGGGCTCAAAACCTTCTTCATTATCAAT